>Ga0114958_10000148_pt1 | contig 57626 bp, 56 predicted proteins | sample C_130208_EF_Meta_FD_89577 | JGI IMG/M metagenome (GOLD analysis project Ga0114958, IMG submission 89577) | Freshwater microbial communities from Lake Croche, Canada to study carbon cycling - C_130208_EF_MetaG | ecosystem: Environmental > Aquatic > Freshwater > Lake | place: Lake Croche, Canada... | reverse complement strand
CATGAGACGCCCTCCGGCCACTGGCTGTATGCCTTCCTGCGCCGGGAATCACGCACCGGCCAGGCATTTCTGGTGGTCGCCAATTTCCACGGCACCGAAACCCTGCGCGGCGTGAAAATCCGCATTCCGTTCGATGCGCGGATGTTTCTCGGCCGCACCGGCGATGAGCGCTGGACCTTCAGCGACCGCCTCGACTCCGCCTGGACGGGCAGCATCGCCCAGGACTTGCTGGAGCACGATGGCCTCGCCCTGCCCGATCTCGCACCGTGCGCGGCGATGTTGTTAGAGCTCGGGAGCTGACGCGGGTGACGCTAGATAGGAAATACCATTTCCAACAAATGATGAGACACTATGAAAACCGAGGGGCCGGGGGTCAGGGGTCAGGGGTCAGGGGAGAGTCGAAGAAAGAGTGCTTCGCGCCACGATTTCGTCTCTTCCTAGCCCCTAGCCCCTAGCCGCTAGCCCCTCAGTTCGCGCGGCCAACATGTCGCTTTAATGTTGAGAGATGGTACAATCACCGCAATCAGTGGTTACAAAAGCCGCTCCGCCGATTCCCTTTTCCCTTTTAGGGGGCCTGCCCGTCACGGCCGCGCGGCTTTGGCGCGCAGCGCGAGGAAGACGACCACTCCGGCGCAGAGCAAAAACACACAGGCCACAATGCCAAGGATGGTGAAAAACCGTTGGCTGGCAGAATCGACCTGGGGTTTGCCAATGACGTCGGCCGGGGTTTCGCCGGGCACGCGCGTCAGGACCCATTGGCCATCGGCGATGCCGACCCGCGTCAACCGGGCCATCGCGGGGCCCAGCGCCAGGTTCGTTAGATAGCGCTCGCTGACCCGGTATGGCGACATCTGCTCGATGAACTCGCGCGGCACCTGCGCGCCGGGGACCTCGAGCGCGTCGATTTGCAGGACCAGCTCGTGTTGGGATAGAACCGGGCGCGCGATGAGCACGCCGTTGAGATAGCGGAGATCCGAGGCGATCCAGCCGCGCTCGTCCGGGTGGGCCCGGCGCGGCTTGCCATTGAGCGGAAAGGCGATGGCCAGGCGCAGGGTATCGCCCTCCACCCCGATGACGCGCAAGGTGCCACGGAAATCCCGGAACGGTTCATAGGCGGCGATCACCAGATTCATTTCATCAGGCGTGAGCGCGAGCCGCGCCGGCCCATCGCCGCTGAGTTGCTGGCGGAAGGCCTCCAAGCGCTCGGCGAGTCCGTTGAGAGCCGCTTCCTGGTGATCCAGCGACGACACCGCGACGGGCACGGGTTGCGCGGCGGTGAATTTCACGATCTCGCTGGATTGCCGAAACAAGGTGACCGTGGAAAACACGATCAGAAACACCATCACTAACAACGCGGCGATCAGAATGGCGCAGCCCGCGAAAGGCGAGCGGGCGCTGGCGTCGACAGGGTCCTGGGGACGGGTCATGGATCTAACGAAATCAGGGGCGGCTTCAGGGGTCCTGATCGCGAGGCTTGGCGGGAGCCGGCGGATCGGTCGGATCGGTCGGATCGGTTGGATCGGTCGGCAAGGCCTGCGGGAAATATTTCTGGTTCCAGCCGTCATCGCCCGCTTCATCGGCGGCATACGGATCGTATGGGAGATGGCCGGCAGGTTCGGGAGTGACCACGGCCGCAGATTCGGAGGCCGCGGGTTCGGAGGCCGCGCGGCGGGCCGCGCTTTCCGCGCTTTCGCTGGCCTCTTGGGCCTCTTTCAGGCGGTTTTTGCGCCGTTCGAACCAGGCGAGCCAAATGCAGATCTCATAAAGCACGATCATCGGGGCGGCCATCACGCACTGGGTGGGAACATCCGGGGTGGGGGTCAGGACGGCGGCGGCCACGAATATCGCCACAATCGCGTAGGAGCGGGTCCTGGACATGGTCTCGTAGCCTAACAGCCCGAGTTTCACAAACACCATCACCACCACCGGCAGCTCGAAGGCCACGCCGAAGAGCAGGGTGAACTGGGTGGCGAACGAGATGTACTCGCCGATGCGCCAGTCATTGGAGATCCCCATGTCGCCGCTCCACTGATAGAAGAACAGCAGGGTCCGGGGCAACACCAGGAAATAGGCGAACATGCTGCCACTGAGGAACAGTCCGAAGCCCACCGCCATGGCCGGCCACAACACCTTCTTCTCGTTGCTATGGAGCCCCGGCAGCACGAACTGCAGGATATACATCAAGAGCAGGGGAAACGACACCACGATACCCGCCACGAACGATAGCTTCATGGAGAGCATGAACCCTTCGGTGGGCTTGAGCGCGGACATCATGCGCAGGTTGCCCCGGCCGTCGCTCTCGGTGGTCGGCTTGGTTCGAAGCAGGGCCTTGACCTGTTGCTTGAAGACGTCGTTTTCGGCCACCTCATTGACGAACGCGTCGCGTTTGTCCTCCGGCAGGGCGAGTGCGGCGCGGTAGAGGCTCACCGATCTGGCTTGAAAGGCGAGCTCCTCGTCGCCGAGCGACTGATAGAAAAGAGCGCGCTGCTCGGCCGTTAGATTCATCGATGCGTGTTCGATTTTGCGGGCCTTTTCCCATTTTTCCACATCGACGGGGCGTGGCGCGTCGGTGGGCAGGGTGGCCTTGGTTTGGGTCAGCAGCACCTCGTCGACCGGGTGCCGGAAAAACTGCATCAGTTTATGGTTGAAGCTGAAGCACACGATCATCGAAACGAGCAACGTCACCACGATCCGGAAAATCATGGTGCGCAGGTCCTCGAGGTGTTCGAGGAACGGCTTTTCATGATCCGGGTGGGCGTGTTCCCGGAGTTCGATGATTTTTTTCAGCAGATTCATGTTGGCGCGGCGGGATTCAAGCCGTCCCACCCCGCTCCGGCAAGGGCGAATGTGCAAATCACGCGTCGCCCAGAATATACGGCAACCAGCCGTGATTAAGGCACAGCGCCTCATAGTCGCCCTGGGTCAGCACCACGAAAGCCCACCCTCCCTGCGCGGTCGCATCACCGTCGCCGGCGGCGAGTTTTTGGCGCCACTTGCCATCGAAGGCCAAGCCCTGGGTGGCGGCCGTGGATCCGGCGATCAGCCGCGACCAGTTGCAGCTGGAGATCACGGCCACAGCGCCGGCGCTCAGCCCGCCGGCGCCGTTCAGCTCGAAGGCGATGTCGGCATTGAGAAAACGTCCGGTGTCGGGGGAAGGCATGGCTTGCTCGGCGGCGTGACGCGCGCCGGACGCGAGCGAGCAGCGCACCTTGTTGGTGGCATCGCGCATGACCATCACGCGGCAGTTGCCGCTGCCCGAGGTGGTGCGGACCTCGCCGCCCCAGGTGCCGGCGGCCGGACTGGCGGCGGCGTGGACGCTGAGGTCGAGGGTGAAGCTGCCGCGGGTGGCCCAACCGGCGAAGAAGCGCGGCGGATTGAGTTCCATCACCGCCTCCAGCATCCACGCATGGGCGGCATTGCCGGCGGCCGTGGGGACGGTGGAGCGGACGATGGCGCTGGAATCGCCCACGGCATCGAACGGGTCCTGCAAGCAGACGAGCAGCAGATCCTCCGCCGGTGGGATCACTCCGGGTTTTTTGGTGCTCATTGGGTGGCCTTATCCCAGAAAGGCAGGCGCGGGTCGAGATCGAAATGCAGAGACCAGAGGACAGAGGCGACGCGGCGCAACGGCAGTTCTCTTACCCATGACCCCTGCCCCCTGGCCCTCACTCGAACTCAAACGAGGTGCGGCGCTTGGCGTGGAGGCGGAATCGGCCGCCATTGGCGCGGCGCAGCGGATCAAAGATGGCGTCCATGCCGACGGCTTTGATTTCAAAGACCTCGGCCATGAGTTCGCCCAGGCGGCCTTTGGGGAAGCTGCGCTCCTTGAACCAGGCGAGGTATTCGTCGGGCAGGTCCATGATCGGCACCCCGCCGGGCGGATAGGCCTGGATCCCGAACTTGCCAAACGGCATCCGGGTCAGGCCGATTTCCAGCAGCAAATTTCGGAAATCCTCGCGGTCGATGACAGTGAAATCGAACATGCGGCTTAGATTTGATAGGCGTGGCGCTGGCGCAGGACCGATTCAAAGGCGGGCTCGGGATGGCAGAGTCGCTCGATCAGCTGGTCCCAGGACGCCTGGCCCTTGAGAATCTCCACCTCAATGCGCAGGAAATAAATCGGCACGTCGAGCGAGGATGGGCGCGGGAAGCGCACTGCGTCCTTCTCCGTGGTGACGATGAGTTGCATGTCGCGCTCGACACAACGCTGCATGAATTTGCCCACCTCGCGGCGTGAAAACCGGTAGTGATCGGCGAAGCGGCGGCGGATCTCGACGCGCGCGCCGAGTTTTTCCAAGGAACCTTCAAAGGCCTCGGGCACGGCGATGGCGCTGATGGCACCCACCCACTTGCCTTGGAGGAATTCCAGCGACTCGCGCTCATGGGTGAAGACATTTTGGAGATGGATCGGCCCGTGGGTGCACTCGATGATTTCCGCGGTGCGGTTATACCTGCGGATGCGCGCCACGAGTGCGTCGTTGGAGCAGCCGGTGCATTTGGTGAGGAGGATATAACTCGCGCGGCGGAGGTTTTTGGGCGGCTCGCGCAGGGTGCCGCGCGGCAACAACGCCCCGGTCCCGAACGGCGAACCCGCATCAATGAGCACAATGTCGATCCCGCGCGCAAGATCCAGATACTGCATGCCATCGTCTAACAACAAGGTGTCGGCGCCGAGGTTGGCGATGGCAAAGCGGCCGCTTTTCACCCGGTTTTTATCCACCACCACCGACACCCCATCGAGGTTGCGGGCGAGCATATACGGCTCGTCGCCAGCAAACTTGGAATCCAGCAGCAGGGCGCTGCCGGTGGAGACGACTTTGGGCATGTGCTCGCCGGGGATTGGATTGCCTTGGGGATCGCGCCATGACTGGGGGCGGTCGAGTTTGCGACTCTTGTAGCCGCGCGACAAAATGGCCACGTTGCGGCCGCGGTCGCGCAACGAGCGGGCCAGCAATTCGACGACGGGGGTTTTGCCGGTGCCGCCCACAGTGATGTTGCCGATGGCCACGACCTGGGTTCCGAGGTAATGCTGCGGTTTCCAGCCGCTGCGGTAGCGCCAGAGGCGGGCTTGCACCAGGACGCGAAATATCCCCGAGAGCGCGAGCATCAGGAAGCGCATCAGGGCCGCGCGAAAGCCCTTGGCGCGGCCAAAGATCACATCCGCGCCCCAGCGTTCGAGTTCTTCGATCTGTTCCTTCATGCGCCGCCACCATGATGGCCCGCGGAGGCGGCGCGCGGCAAGCAACAATCCGCGGGCCCACACGCAGGAAGATGGCGAGTCTGGAGACTCGCGGGCTGCCCCCCACCCGCGAATCGCAAAAAACGCGTAGTTCATGACACGTTTTTCTGGTATTTTCCCGTCGAGGGTGGTATCGAACACCATGTTCCGATACGGAAAGCAATCCCGCCAAGCGGTATCTGCCATGAGTTATCTGGCGGAAAGATACGCGCCGGACGCCCCGGCCGTGTCCTCGGCGGAAGTGGGCCGGGAACGCCACATCTCGGTGGCACTGGCCGCCAAGTTGTTGAGTCAAATGGCCACCGCCGGCTTGACCCGCGGCACCACGGGCCCGGGTGGCGGCTATCGCTTGGCCCGCCCGCCTGCCCAGATTTGCCTGGCAGAAATCGTCAGTTGGTTTGAGCGCAGCATGGACGAGTTTCCGTGCCCGATCGGCCAGGGTGCCTGCGGCACGGGTGCCCCTTGTCCGCTGCACCAGGATTTTGTGCGACTGGAGGAAAACAGCCGGGTCTTTCTCGAGGAGACGACCCTGGAGGTTTTCGTGAAGCAAGCGCTGGTGGTGGCCAAAGCGAAAAGCGAAAAGCGAAAAGCAGAAAGCTGAAAGCTGAAAGAAAGATAGAGTCAAAGCGTGAAGCGCTTTCAGCTTTCTGCTTTCAGCTTTTCATTAGAGCGGCAGGTCGTAGCTGCGACCGCCGACGCCTTCATACCAGCGGAGGTAGGCGAGGTTGACCATGGAATAGCCGCCCGGGGTAGGGTAGTTGCCGGTGAAATACCAATCGCCGGAATCCCCCTTGATCGAGGCGTGGAGGTTTTCGATGGTTTGGAAAATCACATGGACTTCGCCGTGCCAGTCGATATTTTCCGGATAGACCATGCGGCTGACCTCGGCGGAGATTTCCTCATCGGTGAAGTCCGCGTAAACCCTCTGGACGCAATTGCGGCGCTCCCCCACCGGGCGCAGCAATTCCTCGCGGCAGGCGTCGTAAACCTGGTCGAGCAGCGACTGGCGACCGGAGCGCCGGTGCAGGGCCACGGCGGCTTGAAAGGCGATGAATTTGCCGATCTCGGACATGTCGATGCCATAACAGTCCGGGTAACGGATCTGCGGGGCGGTGGAACAAACGACGACTTTGCCGGGCTTGGTGCGGGCGAGGATCTTGAGGATCGACTGCTTGAGGGTGGTTCCGCGCACAATCGAGTCATCCAGCACGACGAGAAAATCGCCGGGTTGGACCACGCCGTAGGTGATGTCGTAAACGTGCGACACCATTTGATCGCGGCCTTTTTCCTGGGAGATAAAGGTGCGCATCTTGATGTCCTTGTGAGCCACCTTTTCGCCTTGCGGCCAGTTGCGCAGGATCAAATCATCGACCAGTTCGGGGGTGAGATTGCCTTCGTCGGAGGCCTGTAAGATCGCCGAGCGGACTTGCTGGCGACGATACAAGCGGAGGCCGTCCATCAATCCGTGGTAAGCAGTTTCAGCGGTGTTGGGGATGAACGAGAAGATGGTTTTATCGAAGGCCCCGCCGATGGAATCCACGACTTGGGCCACGAGCGCGGCACCCATCGCCTTGCGCTCGCGGTAAATTTGCGGATCGTTGCCGCGCGAAAAATAGATTTTTTCAAACGAGCACGGGGTGAAGCGCTGTGGCGGGGCGAAGGCGGTGTCGGAAATCGAGCCATCGGACTTGATGGTGATCATCGAGCCGGGATCCACGGCCTTGACGTCGTCAGCGGCGGCTTCGAACACCGTCATCAGCGGCACCCGCTCGGAGGCAAAGGCGATCACCTCGTCGGTCACGAGCATATGGCAGGGGCGGATGCCGTGCGGGTCGCGCATGACGAACATGTCGCCATTGCCGATCACCCCGCAGATCGCGTAGCCACCATCCCAGGAGGCAGCCGACTCGGCGACGAGGCGTGGCACGTCGAGCGCGGCGGAGATTTTTCCCGGAATGTCTGCGCCGGGCACGCCGGCATCGCGCAGGTTGCGGTAGAGGTCGGTGTGGGCCTCGTCGAGTTGGTAACCGATTTCCTCGAGCACCGTCTGGGTGTCGGTGCCGAAGACCGGGTGTTGGCCGCGATTGATGAGCACTTGGTTGAGCTCGACGGCGTTGGTCATGTTGAAGTTGCCCATGACCATCAGGGTGCGCGTCGGCCAATTGCTGCGGCGCAGGTAGGGATGGCAGGACCCGACATCGAATTGGCCGGACGTGCCGTAGCGCAGATGGCCGACAAGGATTTCGCCGCCGAAATCGAAGTGTGTTTTGACGCTGGAAGGGTCCTGGATGTTCATCTCGCCCTTGCGCGACATTTTGTAGAAATCCTTGATTTCCTGGCGGAAAATCTCGGCCAGTGCGTCTTTTTCGGTGCCGCGGCGCCGATAGACATAGGGCTGGCCGATGGGCATATTGAGCTTCACGCAGCCGATACCGGTGCCGTCCTGGCCGCGGTTGTGCTGTTTTTCCATCAGCACGAACAGCTTGTTCAAGCCCCACAGGCAGGTGCCATAGCGGTCATAATAATAAGCTAACGGCTTGCGCAGGCGCACGGCGGCGATCCCGCATTCGTGTGTGAGAAAATCGCTCATGATGGAAGGGTTGCGGGCTTTACTCGCCGATCACACTGACCCGGACGCCCACTTGCGGAACCATCCGGCCAAGCACGTGACCGCCCGGCCCCGCCAGCAGTGCGGCTGGGACATCGGTCTCGGCGAGGATGACCACCCAGCCGATGCCCATGTTGAAGGTGTGAAAGCGGTCCTGCACATCCACATGCGAGAGAAGTTTGTCAATCCCGGGAAGTTCCCAGCGCGGGATGCGCAAATCGGCCCCCATACCGCGGAACAGCCTCTCCAGGTTTTCCGGCAGGCCACCACCCGTGATGTGCGCCATGGCCTTGGGCTTCACCCCGGATTTTTTCAAGTCGCCCGTCACATCGTGATACAGGCGCGTCGGCTGGAGCCAGGCGGCCAACTCGTCGGCGCTGACTTCACCTGGGAAATCATTGAGCACCCGCCTCACCAACGACCAACCGTTGGCGTGAATGCTGTCGGACGCATAGCCCACCAGCACATCCCCCACCGCCACACTCGTCGGATCAATCAAATCGGGCTTTTCGGCGCAGCCGATGCAAAAGCCGGCCAGTTCGATCACCTCGGGCGGGACGATGCCGGGCATTTCGGCGGTTTCGCCGCCGGCGAGGATGCAATTGCAGGCTTCCAGATAATCGGCCATGCCGGCGATCAAGCGGGTGATTTTCGCGTCATCGAGCGCGGCGATGCCGATGTAATCCAAAAACAACAGCGGGTCGCCCCCGGTCGTCAGGATGTCATTCACGCTCATCGCCACCAGGTCCTTGCCCGCTGTCTCGAATAAACCGTGCTCCAGCAGCAATTCCAGCTTGGTGCCGACCCCGTCGCACCCCGTCACCATCACCGGCTCCTGGTAAGAACTCAGGTCATAACACGCGGCAAATAGCCCGAACGCGCCCCACAACTTGCGGGTTTGTTGGGTTCTGCGCACGTGCGTGCCGATATCGCCCACCAGAGCGGCCGCTTTGCGCGTATCCACTCCTGCCTGCTGGTAAGTTAGTTTGCCCGCCATATTCCGCTGCGGTGGTTCTACATGCCACCCCACCCCCGTCACGAAGAAAAATTGCGCAAGCGGTCAAAAATGCCATAGCGCAGGTGCCTGAGCTCGATTATCTCAGATCGAATGGCGGATTCCGGCCCATTTGTAGGGCAAAGCACCACACATTTCTCACAAACGAGGAACTTTCCACCCATCACCAGCACGCATAGGGTTCAGCCAATGGGAGTCCCACTTGGAGACCCCGCCTCCCACCCTCGCAAGACCACCGAGCATTTTCCCTGAGATTCACCGTGAAATCGCCCCAGACGAACCCTTTGCTTCCAAGCATCCATCTCGACGCCGGTCTGGAGATTGGCTACGGCAGCCCACTGGCCCGCTTCGGCCAGGCGGTGATCTTGGGCGGGGGGACGCATTTTCTGCTGGCCCGCAACGGCCGGGGCAAAACGACCCTGCTGCGCACCTTGGCGCGCACCTTGAAACCGGTGGCGGGCCACTTCGGCATGGAGGGTTTCACACAATATCTGCCCGAGGACCTGCGTTTCGATGCCGAGATCACTCCGGCGATGGTGTTTCGGATGTTGTTGCCCAAAGCGCGCCTTCAGGATGCCCTCGATCTGGCCGGGCGCATCGAGCTGGATGTCAAAAAACCTTACGGACGCCTCTCCACCGGCAACCGCCGCAAAACCAACCTGCTCGTCGCCGAGTTGTCCGTGAAGCCCGATTCCGGCAACATTCTCCTGCTCGACGAACCCTTCAGCGGTCTCGATGCATTTGCCCGCCAGGTTTTCGAGGAAATCTGGCATGCCTCCTCCACCAACGTGCTGCGGCTGGTGAGCTGCCACCCGGACTACGATTCGATGGAAATGCCAAGCGCCTTGATGATCGAGGACCACAACGCGCGCTACCTCAACGGCCATGCCCAAACCTGGAGCCAACTGAAAACCCTACTGAACTGAGCCATGCGATTGTTCCGTCTCACCCTTGCAACGATTTTCCAGCGTAAAGCTTGGGTCATCTGTGTGCTGGCCGTGGTCGTACTGCCCTTCGCCCTGCCCCTGCTCTCCAGCGCGACGGAAAAACCCCTGCTCGTGCAACCCGCCCGAATCCTCGCCTCTTGGGATACCCTCTGGATCTGTGCAGTCATCTGGGGCTTGTTCACCGCCGCCCGCGAAGGCGAAGCCAACGCCCAATCCGGCCGCGGCGAATATTTCCTCACCACCGGCATCTCAGCCACCCGCCAACTCTTTGAGATCTGGCTCGCGGTGTTCTGTTTCCTGGCCGTGCTCACGTCCCTCACCGCGCTGATTTGCCAATTCGCCGCCGCCCCCGCTGATCCGGTCGAGCGCACCATGTGGTGGGTGCTCAACACCCAATATGTCGTGCTGTTCCTGCTGGTCATCTCCCCGCTGCTGGCCCTGGCCACGGCACTCGCCTCGCGCTTCGGCGGCATCACCGGCTTCGCCGTCACTTTGGGCATCACCCTCTACGGACTCTACGGCGTCGGCTACCTCGATAACCTGCTGAAACTGGAGCACCACCCGATGCTGCACTCGCTGTGGTTGTTCTCGCCGCAATACCGCTTCGCCGATCTGACCCAACGCCTCTATTTCAAGAGCGGCGCGCTGCCAGCCTCCGCCTTCTGGACCATGACCCTCTACTTTGTGGGCATCCTCGCCGTTTACACCGGCCTCTCCCGGCTGTGCTTCCGAACCAAGCTTTCCTCCTGAGAATCACGCACGCTCTCCGATCCCGTTTCAAATTTCAAACTCAACATTTCGGATTTTCCACCGCCATGTCACGTCTCTCGTCCATCGCGCTTTCCACCGGCCTCATCGGCGCGGGGGGACTCGCATGGGCCGTGGCCGGACGCCCGCTGATCGCCAATTCCGAATTGAACGCCCCCTTGAACCCGCTCGGCCTTAAGCGCAGCCCCTATGGCGAGGTGTTAGCCATGGCGTTGCAAGGCCCCATTGACACCATCTTCGACGCGGGCATCTCGAGTGGCTCGGCCTCGCCTGCGGCCCAACCCGCAGCCACACCGCCAGCCACGCGCCCCACGTTGAACGCCCGTTTCTCGACGCTGCTCATCTCGTTGGACCATGCCTCGGCGGCACGCACCAATCCCAAGGCCGGCAGCGAGGCACTCAAACGCCATCTCCGCCGCCAAGTCGAAGACAAACTCCGCTTCGCCTATCAACTCGATCCATCCCATTACGGGAACTATAACTCGCTCCACTTTTTCCTGACGGAGCCGGAGATTGGCACCCGCCCGGAACTCACCGCCTCCGCCGCCCAACTGGCCGAGGACACCATCCGTTATTGCTTCACCCAGGATCAGGATCCGCGCCCGGCGCTCACCGCCGCCGCCGCCGCCACCAACATCCTCGAGTGGATGTTCAACGACCAGCACAACAACCCGCGCAAGTACAACAACGCGCAAATCCGCCAATACCTGAACCTCCTCGATCTCTGCCTCGCCCGCTACGATCACATTGCCGGGCAATGGGACCACTCGAAACAATGGGATCTACTCTCGCCCCAACGCATCGCTGAGTGCGAGGAACGCCACCAGTTCATCACCAAAATCCGCGACGCCATGGAAAAAACCCTGCTCCGCATCGAACCACACCCCCCCGCCCCGCAAGCCGCGCTCTAACATGCTTCCTTTCAGCCGCTCCTCATTTCCGCATTTCAGCTTTTACCCCGCCATGTCCACCTCATCGCCAGCGCTCCACCCCCCCCCGCTTCCAGGCTCCGCCCCGGGAGTCGGCGCGGCCCGGTTTACCGCGGGCATGAGCGGCGCCGAATTGCTCGGCATCATGTTCCGCGTCTGTCGTGAACGGCGCGTCTCGGATATCCAAATGCGCGCCGCCCGCTTGGTCTATATCCACACCCACCAAGGCATGGAGCAACTCGACTTCCTGGGCATTCTCACCGCCGCCCACATGGACGAGATCCTCAAGGAACTCATCTCCAACCGCGAAAGCAGCAGCCATGGCTTCGGCCAAGATCAGGCGCTCGTCCAACGCATCGAAGAAAAAATCCGCCTCGCCATCGCCGATTTCTCCGAACGCCGGGTGGCCGATTTCTCCTGCGACGGCGTCCCCATGGGCGACCACGGCGAACGCTCCGGCCGCTTGCGCGTCCAAGCCCACCTCAGTGCTTCGGGCCTCGGCATCACTTGCCGCATTCTCAACGATTTCATCCCCGAACTCGAGGCTCTGGGCATCGACCCCGATACCACCGACACCCTCCGCCACGGCGTCCTCAAGCGCGCCGGCCTCTGCCTGGTCACCGGCCCCACCGGCTCGGGCAAATCCACCACCCTGGCCTCCCTGATCGACTGGGCGCGGCGCCATCATTCCAAGCACATCGTCACCGTCGAGGACCCTATCGAGTACCATTATCCCCACGACATGGAGGACCCTGATGATCCGGAGCAACGGATTGCCTCTCCCAGCATCGTCACCCAACAGGAAGTCGGCCGCGACCTGCATTCCTACCGCCAGGGCCTCAAGGACGCGCTGCGCAAAGCCCCGCATATCATCCTGTTGGGCGAAATCCGCGATCGCGAGGCCATGGAAACCTGCATGGAAGCCGCCCAAACCGGCCACTTGGTCCTCTCCACCCTGCACACCACCGGTGCCGTCAAAACCATCGGCCGGATCCTCGAACTCTACCCTCGCGACTCTCATCCATCCGTCCTCAGCCGGCTCTCGGAAATCCTCATCTTCATCCACTCGCAAGGCCTCCTCAATGGAATCCAGGGCCGCGTGCTCACTTACGAGTTCCTCCAAAACAATGACGATGCCGCCGCCAGCGCCATTGCCAACTACGGCGGCGGCGCACGCTCGCTCGAAGACGTCATCTGCCGCGCCGGCAACATCCAATGGGACGGCAGCCTCCAACGCCTCCTCAACCAGGGACTCATCACCGAGGAAACCTGCATCAACACCCGCATCCACCGCAATGATGAGGAACTCTGATACCCAACCCTTTCCGAGACTGCCCGTGTGATCGCATCAACACTTATACATCCGATAAACAGGACGCTCTCCCGCCGCCAAACACAAAACACCAGAATATGAAATAACAAAAAGAATACACATTATGAAACTGACTCACACCACCAACATGAAGCGCAAATCCGGCATGACCCTGCTTGAATTAACGGTCGTCATCTTGGTCTTGCTCTCCCTCATCTCGATCCTCTTCATCGGTGCCCGCGCCTGGAAGAAGGGTTCGGACCGTGCCGGCTGCATTCTCAACATCCGCAACGTGCAACAAGCCGTTCGTGGCCATGCCAACATGCGCGAACTGGCGATCGGAGCAACCATCACCGATGCTGATATCTTCGGCACCAGCGGGTACCTCAAGGACCCGGTTTGCCCGGCTCAGGGCGTTTACACCAAGGCGGGCGTGGTCCCCATCATCGGAGCCCTGTTTATCACCTGCGACAAGGCTGGCTCTGATCTGCACGCGCCGGCTTCCTACACCGACTGGTGATCTGCTTGGCTGATCTCCCGTGAGGAGCGTCAATTCCGCGGCCCGTCTGCCCATGGCGGGCGGGCCGCGCCTCCCTTAACTGGTTCAATTTCCCTGATTGCCCCCCAGTCAGCTCACTGCTACTCTGCCCCTTAGTCCCTTGGCTACATACCAATCACCGGCATCCCTCAATGCCCTGCAGCAGTTCGGTCAGGCCTGTTCGATCCTGCGCGAGACCACCCGTGCGAGCAATCCCGCATGGTATCAGGACGCGCTTGCCCTGAATTTCCAACTCCACATCCGCCCTAACGGCCCGCAAATCTCCGCCTACTACTGGGACGGCAGGCAGGACCAATGGAGCGCTGGCCCCACGTTGCACGAGGACCTCCTCAACGATGCCACCAAGCTTGAGCCCGTGCTCACAGACATTCTCAATTATGCCCTATCTCACGGAGCCGCCGCCCTGGGAGTGATCCTGCACGTCGCCGACGAATTCGCCACCACCGAGCTTAAACCGGAATTGGCCAATCCGGCCGCGCTCCCTGATCTGCGCGACGCGGCGGTGGCCGATCCGGCCTCCATTCTCGAAGACTCGTCGATTCTCGCCGCCCAAGCGTCATGGCGGGTGCTGCCCTATGCCGCCGCTGGCAGCGAGGTGATCGGAACCACCATCACCATTACCCGCCAATACGAGGCCCTCCTCACCGCGCTGCGCCAAACCGGCGAAACCGCGAATTTCCCCATGATCACCCAAGCGCTCAGCGCCCCACTGGTGGCCCTCATGGGACTCTCCCAGATCTTGGTGCCCTCTCCCGGCAAGCCTTTTGTGGTGATCCTCCAGTATCCCTGGTTCACCGCCTTGGCGTTTTTCAACGATTACGCCGACCTGCGCCTCATCCGCACGCTCCAACACCGCGGCCTGCGCAAACCCAGCCATTTCCACAACGCCCTCGCCACCACCTGCGCATCCCTCGAATTCGTCGATCCCGACCTCTTCCTGATGCCCCTCGGCCAGGACGTGGACGCAGCCCTCGACGGCACCCTGCGCACGCTGTTTGGCAACTGCCGCATCGAGGTGCTTGTGCCACCCCCTGTCGAAGGGCTCCCGCCGTGGTGCCCGGAACCCGCCATCGCCGCCATCCCACCCCTCGCCCCGCCCACCACCACCAGTCACACCTTCTCGATCCTGCGCGAGGATCGGTGGGCACTGCAGGACTTCCTGCCCACACCCAAGGACGTCCTCGACATCTATCCCAGCCGCACGGAAATGCGACTGCTGCGCTCGCTGCGCCTCGGCCGCGTGGCGCTCGTCCTCGTCACCCTGAGCTGCCTCGCCTATTTCATCATGGGAATCGTCGACATGATCCGCCGCCCGGAATGGGCGTTCGACCCGCTGCAGGCCGACGCGATCAAAAGCCGCCTAGCCAAACTCAACTCGGAACGGCAGAACGTCGACCACTGGAACAACCTGCTGGAGGACCGGTCCAAAGCCTGGGTCAACATGGAATCCCTGGCCCGCCTGTTCCCTGAAAACGGCGGCATGCTGGTGAAATCCTACTCCCACTCCGCCAAGCCGGATACCGCACCCGGCCTAGCCAAGGTGGGCTTCGTCAAGGAGTGGAAAATCCTCGGCTTCGCCCGCGACGAGGCCCTCGAAACCCTCAACACTCTGAACACCCGCGAGGGCATTGCCGGCCACTTCAGTGAAATCGCCCGCATCACCGGCAACTCCGCGTTCAGCCCGAATATCGGCAACCGCAACATCACCATCAACGTCCGCACCCAGGAAAACAACGCTTACAAACCCATCCCGCGCGAAGAATCCAACCTCGCCGATGAATCGACCTTCCCGTTCACCTTCGATCTCACCATCACCCAACGCTTCGAGGCCACCGACCCGATGGCCATCGGGGTCCCAAAAGCACACTGACTCAAAAGCTCTAAATTCTAAATAAAGAGAAGAACGCCAACGACATTTCAACTCGGCTCAGCCTCTTCCTCTTCGTTTCGAATTTAGAATGAAAGATTTAAAATTTTCGACCCATGCACCTCTATCGCCAATCGATCATCCTCTTCGGAGTGGTCCTGCCCGTGGTGATCGCCACGGCGGTCATCGGCGGTGGCTATGGGTTGAAATCCGAATTGGTGGCCTCGTTTGACAACAAACAGAAAACTTACAAAACCTACGAGCAAGGCCGCCTCGCCGGACTCGAAATCGAAGCCCAAGTCACCCGCCAGCGTCATCACCTCGACCGCTGGAACGAGCAACTATCCCAGGAAACGGCCAGCGCCGTGGCCACCAACCTGCGCAAAATCGCCGAGCACCTGCCCAGCAAGGAACTCCAGCAAACCGCCTTCGAGCGCCCGAGCGCCACCGGTGGGTTCGGCTCGGTGGCCGCTCAAAAATCGTCGCAACTGCGCATCGCCTTCCGTGGAACCTTCCGCACCCTGCAACGCTCGTTCCTCGAACTCGAAACCCGCATGCCTCAACTCCAACTGCAGGACCTCCAAATCACGCCTAACCCGAACCCATCGTCCCTCCTCAACTTTCAAGTCACCTACACCGCATGGGAAAACTAACCCCAACCCGCGTGGGGACCTCGCCCCTGCAGCTATGCGCATCCAGGAGCGCGGGCACACCGCCCACGTATCTCCGCCGCCTGCTCTTGCCAAGCCCCCCTCCTTGTCTGCTATGGCTTATGGGCATCCTCCTCGTCTCCTTCGCACCGGCAGAAACTCCCGCACATCCCAAGACCGTCCCACCCAAGGATGCCGCCGCCACGCGCAATCCCACCGCAGCGACAACCCCGAAAAATCCCGAACCGACCCATGCCACGCCATCGCGATTCATCACCGAGGAAAATCTCGCCGGATATGTGAGTGCCCTCACTGCCCAGGTTTCGATGCGCGGACGGGCGACGGATCCCTTTGGCCAGTACCAGGATCCCGATGCCAAACCCATCATCAGGGCCACCGTTACCAAAACCTCCCACCGGGTCGCCCCGGTTCTTGCCACACCCTTCTCCGATATCATCCGCCTGATCAAGGTGACCACCGTCATGCCCAAAGACAAACGCTTCCTGGTGGGAACCCGCTCGATCCATCAAGGCGATTGCATCCCGCTCAACCACCACGGCAAAACCATCCGCGTCGAAGTCGCCTCCGTCACCTCCCACCAAATCGAATTCCGCAACCTCGATAACAACGAAACCGCCGCGCTCAAACTCGACCTGCTACCCGCGGGGATGACCCCCGGCTCGCGCTTGCTGAGCACCCCCGGAATGATCCCTGAGCGTCCTGACTCACCCATCGAACTCGAATCCGGCAACCTGCCTAACGACAAATCCCCAACCCGCTAACCGCCCACTCTTATGAAATTTGCGATGTTGATCTTCTGCTCCGCCGTCACCATGGCGACCTCCCGGCTCGCCGCCCAAACCCCGGCGACCCCACTCATTGAACCCGTCCCCACCGAAATTCGCCTGCCGGAATCTCCGCCTCCGGCCATTCCTGCGCCCAGCCATCCCGCAGCGCTAACCACCCCACCCGCGGAGCGCCCACCCCCCACCGCCACCGTGCCGGCCACCACCGCGGCGGCTCCCTCATCCTCAGCGCCCTTCGGCCCACTCGAGCTCCAAAAAAAGGAAATGCAAAAATCCGAGGAGGGTTTCATCATCAAGGATGCCGGCCTCAATGATATCTTCCAATTCCTGGCCAAATCCGCCGGCCACCAATATTTCCATAACTCCAAAATCGCCGGCCCGGAATTCCTCGTCACCGGCCACCTCAACGAGGGCAACCCGCTCCAACAAATGGAGGAACTCGCGTTTATGTATGGCCTCTCGCTCCATACCAAAGGCACTACCATCTATGCCCTCACCCAAGCCCAACTCAACCAACTCCCCAGCATCGAGTTCCACTATCAGCTCCGCTACCTCCGCCCCACCGACATGGAACAAATCAAGGACTTGATCAAACCCATGCTCAGCCCCGGCACCGGCATCGTCAACTTCGAGCCCAAAACCAGCACCATCATCATCATCGACTCCGCCCACCGCATCGAGCAAGCCCGCGAACTCCTCCACGGCATCGACAAGGCCAAAGGCCAAATCATCGTCGAGACCAAGATCCTGCGCATCAATAGCACCGCCGCCGAACGTACCGGCGTCAATTGGGCAAGCTCGCTCGGTGCCGCTGGCACCAATATCAGCGTCCTGCGCAGCCTGAACGGCGTTTTTGGAATCCCATCGAATTTCGCCGACCCCGCGGGCTTACCCGCCGCCATCGGCAACACCAAAGGAACCGCCCTCGGTTCAATCGAAACCTCCGCCATCGCCAACAATCTGGTGCTCTCACCGATTCAACTCAATGGGGTTCTGCGCGCCCTCGCCGAAGGCGGCCTCGCCTCCCAAATCTCCAATCCCACCCTCATCACCGAGGACAACGAGCAAGCCACCATTTCCATTATCGACCGCGTCCCCATCATTACTCAAACGCAGAGCGGCACCGGCAATACCGCCATCGTCACCGAGGAAGTCCGCTATAAAATCGATGCCGCAGACAAGACCATTGATACCGATCCGGACAAACACCGGGAAATCGGCATCTCGCTGGTCGTCACGCCCACGTTGCTGCCCGATGGCACCGTGCGCATGAAACTTCGCCCGCGCTCCGCCCAAATCATCGAGGAAATCACCAGCCTCAGCCACAACACCTATCCCCGCGTGACCGAATCCATGATCGAGACCCTCGCCCGCGTACCGGATGGCTTCTCGCTGGTGGTCGGTGGATTCTATGGCGAGTCTAAAACCAGCGGCAAAACCAAAATCCCGTTGCTTGGCGATATTCCAGTGCTCAACTTCTTCTTCAAAAGCAAGGAAACCACCAAGGAAAAAACCAGCCTGGTATTCATCGTCACGCCCAAATCCTACGACCCCGCCAGCGGCCACGCCACCCACGGCGCCAGCCATATGGTCCGGTCCGTCACCGCCCTCGATTGCGAACACGATTGGGTCGACGACCAAAATCCAGGCCCGGCGCATGAACCCAATATGAAACGCACCCTCCGCGGCCTCCGCCCCGGCCAGGCACCGTATTACCCGCGCGCTGACGAAACGCTCGACGACAACCCGTCACCCACGCCATCGGCGCCTGCCACCCCATCTCATTTCAGCAGGGGTGGGCACTGACGACCGGCAGCGCCGTGGCGCGTTATTTGCTATAGGTGATTTGCGTAACCCGTAAGCCACCGCTATGTTGGTTCGTTTGATTCACTCACATCGCTGCCAGTTAGAATCTTCATTATGCATCCGACCTCGCCATTGCTTGTGGTTCAAGAACCCGCGTCCCAGCCAGCTGCACCCCGCAACGCGCCGGGCGATAACGAAGTGATTTTAGCCGCCTGCCTCGAACAAACCGCCGAGGCTCTGAGGCTTTCCCAAGCCGCCACCCAGGCCGATCTCACCCAAGCGCTGGATGCCGTCCATCAAGCTCATGCGGAAGGCCACCCCTTGGACCTGTTAGAGGCAGTCGCCAAGTTGCAAGGCCATCACGAGGAACATTTCGGGCGCATCATCCGCGCGCTCGGCGACAAGGTCGCCGCCACGCTCAACCCGTCCCTGCCGCTGATTCCGTTTGCCGGCAAGCTGATCGCACCCTCCGCCTTTTATGATTCCTTCGAGCACATCCACCGCCTCGCCAAAACCTTGCTCTCCCCGGTGATCTATGCCGAGGACACGGATGCCATCGGCACCGCCTCGGTCAACCCCGTGGCCTCCGTGCTGCTCGCCGAAGAAATCCGCAGCACCGTGTTCAAGCGCTTCGGCATCCGCCCCTTCGTCACCGCCGCCCGCCTCGATTACGAAAGCTGGACATTCCTCTCGCGCAAACACTTCGATTTATAAGCATTAAATTCTAAGACCTAGCTTCTAAACGAAGATCATTCAGAAATCACTCCACCATGACAATGATCCATCACGAGCTATTATCTTCCTCTTCCATTCTGTTTAGAATTTAATGCTTAAGATTTAGTGCTTTCTTCCCCATGATCGAATTCGACGGCATATCCTTCAATGAACTCATCAGCCGCCGGATCATGGGCGAGCTGGCCGGACATGACCCGAGTTATGCGGATCTCGGCCATGACCAGATTCCCAACCGGGTCACCCGATACAGCTTCATGGCCGCCATCGCCAAGATCAATGGCCTGCCGTTTTTCCCGAAAATCGCCGAATTCTGCGACGGCACCCTGCACGCCTCCTGCGATTCCACGGTGATGACTCGCGGATTCTTCACCCCGCTGTGTTTGTCCGGATCGGGAAAACTCATTGTCGCGTTGGCCAATCCGTGGAGCCCGCTGGCCGAGGAATACCTCGCGCCACGCTTCCCCGATCTGGAGATCCTCAAGATTGTCACCCTCGCCTCGGAAATCAACCGCGCCATCGAATCAGTGGCCACCAACAACGGCCCCAGCCGCTCCGAACTCGACGCCATCGACGTCGAGGACATGGACGACGGCATCCATGACTTCGACGTCACCACGGATTATACTGAGCCAATGGCCCAGCTCATCGCAACCATCATGGCTGATGCGGTCAAAACCCGCGCCTCCGACATCCACTTCAAGGTCGAAAAGGAAAGTTTCTACTATGCCTTCCGGGTCGATGGCGACATCGGCAACAAGGTCGAAATCCCGATGAAACTCAAAGACCGGCTCGACGCGTTCCTGCTCAACCTGATGAAGCTGCCCACCGAGATCCGCAATGTCGCGCCAGGCATCTCGGGCCGCTTCACGATCTCGTATTTCCACCGCCCCATCGACATCCGCTACGAACGCCACCGGACCTACCGCGGCTATCACATCACCATGCGTCTGTTAGACAAAAGCAACATCAATGTGACGCTGGGCAAAGGCACCCTGGCCTTTGATGATGAAACCATGTTCGCACTCCACAAGGTGATGAAAATCCCGGCCGGCATCATCGTCATGTCCGGCCCGACCGGATCGGGCAAATCCACCACCCTCAACGCCATCCTGCGCGAACTCAACCGCCCGGAGGTCAACATCCTCACCCTCGAAAACCCGGTCGAAGACGAAGTCCCCGGCATCACCCACTGCGACCTCAAGAGCGCCAAAGAGTTCAAGCCGATGATCGCCTCATTCATGCGCTCCGACCCCGACATCATCCTGATGGGCGAGGTGCGCGACCTCGAAAGCGCCGAACTCGCCATCGAGGCCGCCGTGACCGGCCACAAGGTGCTCACCACCATCCACACCCCGCGCGCCTCCCAGATCATCGAGCGCTTCGAACAATTAGGCGTCGAGCGCTGGAAAATCGCTCAAACCCTGAAAGCCGCCTGTGCCCAGCGGTTGGTCAAATTGCTCTGCCCGTATTGCAAGGAAGTCTCCCCTGGCATCAGTGACCTCGACCGCAAAACCTACTGCCTCGACGACACCTGGACCACAGTGCCGCTCTTCGTCGCCAAAGCCGGCGGCTGCCAGGAATGCCGCAACTCCGGCTACAGCGGCCGCACCGCCATCCTTGAAATCATCCCGATCACTCCCAAGATCTCCGACATGTTGTCCAAAGGCGAAATGAGCCCTTACGAACTCGAAGTCAAAGTCGCCAACGAAGGCATCCTACCCAACCTGCGGCGCAGCGGACTGCGCTTGCTGCGCGATGGTAAAACCGACCTGGCCGCAGTGAGCAAGGTCATTGACATGACTTACACCGATGACTAACACCGCCACTGCCGCCGCCGCCAAAGCCGCCGCGCCCGCGACCCAGGGGTTGCGGGCCGCGATCCACCAGCACCAGAAGGTCAAGGAGTTCGGAAAAAAAGAACTCGTCGATTTGTTCCGCGGCTTGGGCTCGATGCTGCGCGCCCAGATCAACACAGCCGACGCAATCAAATACTACAGTCACAGCCTGCCTAACAAAACGATGGTGGACGCGCTGACACGCGTCCGCGAAGACATCACCTCGGGCATCAATGTGCATGAGGCCTTCCGCCGCACCCACCGCTTCAATGATACCGTCATCGGCTTGATCCAAGCCGGCTCGGATGCCGGACAACTCCACCAGGCGTTCCAATCGCTGGCCACCCGGATGAAATCGGAATTGTTTTTCCAAAAACAACTCAAGAAAGCCACCGTCACCCCGGGCGTGATCATCTGCGTGCTGATCACCGCCTTCATTGTCTCGCAAGTGAAAATCGTCCCACAAGTTGAGCAAATGCTGAACGGGGTGGGCGCCAAACCGGATGGCATGACGGCCATCTCCTTCCAGGTGAGCCACTTCACCCAGGCCGCGTGGCCGATGTTCGTCCTCAGCGTCGTGACGATTGCCGTGACCATTGCGCGCTCAACCCACGTCCGCAACCTGATCCTCGGCTTCGCCATGTCCAAATGGCGCCTGCTGCGCCAGCTCATCATGAGCCTGCGCCAATTGACCTTCATCTCCACCATCCGCCTGCTCCATTCCAACGGCATCAACCTAGCCAAGTCGATCCGGGTCTCGGCCAACAGCGTGCGCAACACCCCGTTTTACGACGAACTCCGGGCCGCCGCCGATAAATACGAGCACTCCGGCGTGCCGCTCTCCACCGCCTTCGCGAAATATACCTCGGTGGATGCCCAGGTCACCCACATGATGGCCATCGGCGAGAAATCCGCCTCGCTTGACAGCCAACTCACCATGCTTGCTGAAATGTATGAAGAGGATTTGCAAAACCACATGGATACCTTTTCGGCGACGATCAGCTTCGTCGTGCTGCTCATGGCGGTGTCGCTCATCGCCGCGGTGTTCATCGGCACCTTCCTACCCATCTTCCTGATGGGCCCGAAGATGATGCAAAGCGGAATTTGAAAAATGAAATCCTAAGCACTCAGTTCTAAACGAAGAGAAGAGCCCCAACGCCATTTCAACTCGGATCCGCCACAGCCTCTTCCGTTTCGAATTTAAAATTGAGAATTTTCTAAATGCAACTCACCCACTTTGACCGCTGGTTGCGCCAGAAGTTTGTGTATCAAACCCACATCCACACGCTCCGACCACCGGCAGCCATCCCTGCCGGAGTCCGTGCGCTGCCGAAATCCACGCAAGCCTCCAGCCGCTACCCATTCCACTTTGTCGCCACCAGTAGTGCGGCCGCCGACGCCCTCATTCGCCAATTGAAAGCCGACGGCCAAATGTACACCACCCGCATCCTCAACCGCGACGCGTGGTTTGTGCCGTTGCTCGCGCCCAAGGAAACGTCCGTCACCTGGTGGCTCTTCTCTACGGTCTTAATCTTGGTGGGCGTGGCTTACTGTGTGCTGGGTCTCAAAAGCCTGGTCGAGGACCCGGTCTTCCGCCAAAACATTCTGGATTCCCTCCGTGTCATCAAGGGGTGAAAATCGCTGATTCCAAACTTGAACCGCCTCGTCGCCCCGCTAAACTAACTCGATCCATGAAAGCAACCCTTCCAACCGCTTGCCCCAAGCAGGCCTTCACGCTGTTGGAAATGTCAATTGTGCTGATGGTGTTGCTGGCCCTCATCAGCACCAGCCTGTCCGTCTCGAAAAAAACCGACGAATGGAAGCTCGGCCGGAAAGCCTCCGAATCGCTGCGCTCGGTGTGGTCCGCCCAGCGGATGTATCTGGCCGACAACCCCACGGCTTCAGTCAGCAGCATCACCTCCACTCTGCTCATCCCCTACCTGCCCAACCAAGCCACCTCCATCCCCACCGTCACCTCACTCACCGGATCCACTCTAACCATCATCATCAACGTCTCCCCGCCGGTCCTCAACAATGGCTCCGGCGGCACCTATGACCCCTCTGGCAGCAGCACCGATTCATTATGGGACGTCGGACAATAATCTTCGGATTGGCCTTGATTCTCGGCATCGCGGGCGGCACCGCCACCGCGGCCGATGAGTTCAAACATGTCGGAGATTTCCTGTTACAGGCTCACTTCAAACTCACCGGCGACAAAATCACTCCCATTCCCATGAAGCCCCTCGCGTTCCGCGTTTATACCGACGGGGTCCACATCAAAGTAACGGCGGAAGGTGATGACGAGGCTCACACCACCTATGAGATCTATCGCTCCGACGGAATCGCCCGGCAGCGCGCGGTTCGCGGCGCGCTGGAGGTGATTCCCGGATTGCAGGCCACCAGCCATACCGGTGGAATTCTGCGCCACCTGCGACTCTCGCGCGAAGCCATGACCATCACCACCTTCCCCGGTGTCTCGGATCAAACCATCATCAGCTACGCGCTGGCGGCCGAACCGAAGCCCGCGGAGCCACCCACCCACGCTACCCAACTGCCCAACTGCCCAACCCATGATGCCGTTATACCCACCCTATGACACCGCCAGCCAACCCGTGGGCGAAGCGATCCCAGCGCTGCCTGCCGCGCTGAGTGCTCCAACCGGGCCCGATGCCCCGACCAACCGCCGCACTGCCAGTTGCCAACCGGGCCGCGCGTATCCTTGGCTACTCGTTCTCAGCACCGCCATCGCCGGCCTGTTCTGCCTGCTTTATATCACGAAACCGGTCATCGTCTCCTCACCCGCCCCGGCAGGCACCCGCATCCTCCCCAGTCAGACCAATCAGACCAGTCAGAGCAAACCCACCGCCATGCCTAACACCGCCGCCACCCGGGTCAGCCTGTTGCCCGACGCCACCCACCTTCCCGGCGAGCGGGTGCCAGCGTCCACCGCCGGCCAGAAACCCGCCGACTCCAGCCACCCGCCGCCCCCCCCGATCTTCGAGGAAACCAATCTGCGTATCCAGCATATCCTTACCGCGGAAGCCCCGGGCGGCCATCTGGCGCGCATGGATCTGGACGTGCCGGTGCTCTATCAGAGCCGGGCACTCCGCTGGACGCCCGCTACGGTCACCGCCGCCCGCGCGCTGCTCGCCCGGTTCATGGACTATCAGGAAAAATCCCGGCAACTGCGAGCCGAGGGCGGCGAGCTGCTGGATGCCTGGAACCGTCTGATCAGCCATTCGCTGCCCACCACCGAATTGCGCGCCGACAGTCCGTCGCTGCCAGCCAACCAGGAGGACAACCGACGCGCGCCCCACCCCGCCGGATTCAACACCACCGAGTCGATCCAAATCCAACCCACCGGAAAATGAACGCACGCCACTGCGCTTTCGCCGCAATCACCCTGCTCGGCATCCCGGGAGCGGACGCCCAGAACGCCACGCCGGATGCGCCCACCGACCCGATTCAAACCGCCATCCGCAAATTCAACGAGAACCGAGCCCACCCGCCCAATGAAGTCACCGTTGTGCTCGACCCGGTGGGCATCCCACCCGCTCCCGTCGCCAAGGAGGTGCAACCTGAGCCAGCCCGCGCCAAACCGAGCGACCCTGCCGTGCCGGCCACCGGGCCAACTGCGGTCACGCCGCCCTCGCCGCCAGGACTGGCCGTGCGCGTCGAGAAACTCCAGGTCGGCACCGGCAGCATCGACCCCGCACAGGTCAAACTGCTGGCGCCATTCCCCGCCAAACCGCTCACGCCGCCCCCCCCCGGATGGTCGCTGCAATCCTCCCCCACCGCGCCGCCCTACACCCGCGAGGTGGAACTCTCGCCCGGTAGCAAAATCACCCTCACCGTCCACCCCCATATCTTGGTGCCTGACACGGATGGCGGCGATGTCTTTGAGGTGCCCGAACCCGGCTTTGAAGCCGCGCTGGGCTACCGCCAAAACGCCACCCTGGGTGCCATCCTCGCCCACTCGCTCCGCCAATTGGATGATGACGCCAGAAAGCTTGGCACCACCATTGACCAACTCCAACAGATCCTGGTTTCCCTGCCGAAATCACCATCCGTAGCCGAACCGATGCCGAACGCCGATCCCGCCGAGGCGCGCAAACCCACCACCCCCCGCAAACGATGAATGCCTCCACGATTCCCGCCCTCTGCTGCTGCGCGCTCACCGCCATGTCCACCGCCGGAATCAGCCACTGGTGCTCCGTGCGGCAATTCACCGCCTCGATCGAGGCGGGCAACCCGGGCGTCACCCACCCGCAACCCGCCGTGGCACCCATCGCCGCCAACTCAGCCCCGCCGACGCCCACTCCCACCACCGAACAAAAAAAATTCTACGAGGCGCTGATTGCCAAAATGGACGGCCTGCAGACGCAGAACCGTGACCTGCTAGACCAGTTGGCCGAAACCAACCGCGACCTGATGAAACTCGAGTTCCGCGTCGACACCCACTCGGAATCCTTCCGCCCGATGCCCGTGACGGAGGATCGGCCATTCACCAGCAATGTGGATGGTGCCGGCGTGCTACCACCCCGCGCCCAACCCGTCGCGCTCCCGATGCATCAATGAGCGTGAGCCATGCTCATGTAGCGGCGGCCTATGACCATCGCTATCTACCGCCAATGCAATCCCGCGACGCTCGCAGACCGCCGCGACATGATTGCGCAACGGCCGCATGCTGCCATCACTCGGGCGGGCCGTTTTTTTGCTCGGCGCGGTAAAAGATCCGGTCCATCCGGTCCAGGTATGAGGACAGGTCATCCTGGCGGTGGCGCGGATTGGCTTTGAGCCGTTCCTTGAGTATGAGGTAATCGTCAAAGGCACCGCTGGTTTCCCGGGCGCGGGTGATTTCAAACCAATCGAGGTAATCCCGGGCGCGCTTCGCCCGGCCCAACATGGTCGCGCGCGTTTCCTCCAGCCCGGCGAGTCGCTTGGCGGTTTCCTTGGTTTTGCTTTTGGCGATCGCATCGAGGGCTTGCTGATAGTTGAGCAGCAGCGGACGATACGACGGAAAACAGCGGTAGCTGAGCCGCACCAGCGCGTCCTGGGCGTGTTGCACCGCCGCGCGCCGTTCGGGTTCCTTGAGGGCGGCCAACTCCGGCCAGGCGGCGAGTGCTTTTTGTTGGACGATGCCCTCTGCGGTCCGAAACTGCAGGTGCAAGGCATCGGCCAGGGCGAGTTCGGTCTGCTGGATGGTGAAGATGTCGGTGAGCCGATTGAGGCCGCCCTTGCTGGCGAACTGCAGCGCCCACCATTTCGCCAGGCTGGTGGCCGACAGGTTGAGCTCGGGGAAATGCTTGCGCAGCAAGGCGGGCATTTCGCCCTCATAGCCGGCGACCTCGGTGAGGAAGGCACGGAATCCCTCCTGGCCCTGTGGTTGATCTAGCAAGGCCATCACCATCGCGCCCGACGAGATCCGGAATGCTGAGCGCATCGCGCCATCCATGTCTTCAAATGCATTCTCGCTCACCGTGAAAAGTTCGTCGATCTTGAACAGTCCGCCGTGCTTGAAAAGCGCCTCATAAAGCCGCCGATCACTCTGATTGAGACGCCAGGCGGAGGCTTCCCGCAAGCCATCGGACAGCCACGGCGGCACCATCAGCGGCCGGTCCGGCGCGTCGTTGGCTGGGTGGCGCAACGCCCGTTCATAGAGCAGCGCCGCGGTGACGGCGCGTTGGAAACGCTCCTGCTCGATGCCGTGACTCAGGTGCACGTCAAACTGCAACTCGCTCACCCCTTCGACCACCAGCAGCCGCATGGCCACGGTTCTAACAGGCATGGGGTCGCCCGGCTTGCCATGCAGGCGGATCGTGATTGGCACCTTCCAAACATCCTTGGCGCCGGCAACCTGCGGCGCGTCACGCATGAAGGATTCTGGTTTTTTGACGTTCAGGGCAGTCGTTTCGCCGGTGATCTGAAGCAGCTCATCCTTGGTTTCCTCCGCCAGCAAGGCCACGGTGCCGCGCACCAGGCTCTCGCCGCCGGTCACGCGGAATTGTTGGGTCCGGCTCACCACCCAGTCCGGCCCGGCGGGCGCGGTTTGCGCCGGCGGCTCCGCCACCTGCACCGGGCGTGGAATTTCCTCCGCGGCACCCGCCGCGGTCCAGATGATTCCCAATGCCAGTAGGCGTGCGATCATGTGACATTCAGAAGGATTGCGGCAGCCCTGGCAGATCTTCCGATGGACTCCGCGGATCCATCACCAGGCGGCCTTTTTCAATTTTGACGCGGGACATTTCCTCAAATGCGAGGTGGATTTCGTCGCTGAACAAGGCCGCCAAGCGCTCATACGCGGGCATCACCAAGAGTAAAAACCCCTGCGGCACCACCAGCTGACCCAAACGCCCGCCGCGCAGCGGCAAGGGCAGGTTGGACTGAAAATAGGGTCCGCCATGCAGCAGCACTTCCGTAAAAACGCCCTTGGGACCCTCGGTCTGCTCGACTTGCAGGTACATCGAAACCGTGAAGGGCTGGCCGAGGATTTTGCGCTCCATCACCACTTCGGCACGGCCATCTTCCAGCCGCACCCAGACCCGTTCGAACGTGACCGATCCAGCGAGCCGGCCACCCTGTTTGGCCACCAGCGCGCGGCCCAGCCATTGATTGAGTTCGGTTTCCGTCAAGGTGACGGCATAGCGGCGGGTCACCGCATTTTGGAGCACCGTCTTGAGGTCCCGCGCGCACGCGGCATCCTCCGCCACACCGTAGCCGCCGAGGTCCATCAGATGCTGCGCCTGGGGGATGAACGCCAGGGCCACCCCCATCACCAGGCCACCGGTCAGCAGGAGCATCACGAGCAGCTTGTGGAGGCAACCGCCACCCGCCTGGGTCTTTGCAGAATTGGCCATGAACTCCTCCTTAGCACGGGGCGGCGCACTTGCATAGTCCCGCGTTGCGGCCAACACGGAGGCCCTCTCTGACCTGTCTGACTATGGATTGCCATCCCCCAGCTCCAGCGCGGCGCGGATCGCCTGATGCACATCCAGCGCACCGCGGACTGGAAACCGGCTGCCTAACAACACCGGGCGCTCGTGCAGCGGGACGCCATCGCGGCCGTGCGAGCCTTTGACCAGAGCGGCATCCAGCGGGATGACTTCCAACAACCCGCGCAGGCCGAGCTTTTGCTTGAGCAGAAACTTCGCGACGGCCAGTGCCGGCCACTTGAGCGCCGGATCCACAAACAACTCGCACGGGTCGTAGCCGGGCTTGCGGTGGATGTCGATGGTCCGGGCATAGTCGGGGGCAAGCGCATCGTCGTCCCAGAAGTAATAGGTGAACCAAGCGTCCGGCGCGGCGATGGCGATGAAATCCCCGGCCCGCTCGGTGGCGATGCCCGGCCCCCACATGTCCTGCGGGACGCGGACTTCAGCGATGCCCGGCGCGTTTTCTAACAACTCGCGGGCCTCGTGGCGGAGAGCGGGGTCATTGACATAGACATGGGCGACCTGGTGGTCGGCCACGGCGAACGCGCGCGATCCGCCGCAATCGAGGGTCTCGCGGCCGAGTTCGGTTTTGAGCTGGAGCCAGCCTTTGGCGCGGAACAGCCGGTTCAGGTGAATCGGGCGAGAAACCGGTGAAATGCCATATTCGGACAGCACCAGCACGCGCACGCCGCGCGCCTCGTAAAACTCGATCAGATCGGTGGCGACGCGGTCGATCCTGGCCAACTCGGCCGGGATATTCGGGGCGTGCGGGCCGTCTTTTTGCAGCGGATAATCGAGGTGCGGCAGATAGACCAGGCTCAGTGTCGGGTGATGCTGGTCCTCGACCCATTTGGCGGAGGCAGCGATCCACTCGGACGCGGCGATGCCTGCCGCCGGCCCCCAGAACGCGCGGAATGGGAACTCGCCCAAATCGCGCCGCAACGCGTCGCGCATGGCCATCGGCTGGGTGTGGATGTCCAACACCTTGCGGCCGTCCGCCGGATAGAGTGGCCGCGGCGTGATGCTGAAGTCCGCACTTGAATACATGTTATACCACCAGAACAACTTGGCGCAGGTGAAGCCGGGGATCTCGCGCCGCAACTGGTCCCACAGCTTGTCGCCGCGCACCAGCCGGTTGCTTTGTTTCCAAAATCGCACCTCGGCGCTGTCCCGGTCATACCAGCCGTTGCCCACAATCCCGTGCCGTGCCGGCGGTGTGCCGGTGGCCAGCGACGCCTGCGCGGTGCAGGTCACCGCCGGAAAGGCCGGCGCATACGCCTGCCGCCCATGCTGGTCGGCAAAGGCGGTGAGCCCCGGCAGGTGCGGACCTAACAGTGACTCGGATAGGCCGACGATGTTGAGAACGGCGAGACGCATGCGGGAAAGGAAGAGCCGTATCGTGGCGAAACCGCCGGCAAATCACAACAGGCAATTCCCAGGTCGCTAGATCCGGGCACCCGCCTCCACCTGGGCTACGGCCATGGCGGCGATGCCCTCCTTGCGGCCGATGAAGCCCATGGTTTCGTTGGTGGTGGCCTTGATGCCGACGCGTTCGGGCGGGATGCCCAGCGCGGCACCGATGTTGACGCGCATGGTATCGCGGTGGGGCAGGATTTGGGGGGCTTCAGCCACCACGGTGGAATCGACATTGATGATGACCCACCCGAGCTCCGCAGCCAGCGCGCGGCATTTTTCCAGGATCTTCAACGAGCAGATGTCCTTGCAGGACGGATCGCCGGGCGGGAAGTAATGGCCGATGTCCGGCAGGCCCAGCGCTCCTAACAGGGCATCGGCAATGGCGTGACAGAGCACGTCTGCATCGGAATGCCCCTCCAGCCCGTGGCTGTGGGGAATGGTCACCCCGCCCAAAACGAGCGGGCGGTTGAGCGCGAAGCGATGGACGTCGTAGCCGATGCCGGTCATATGAAATTTTAAAGAATTTCCTCCACCGGGAGGTGGCTGTTGCTCGCAACGATGGACCACGCGTCGGGGTGGCCGGGCACCGCGGTGAGATGGACCTTGCCGCCGGCGGCTTCGACCAAGAGTTGGCCGGCGGCGATATCCCAGAGCGAGATCCGGGATTCGATGTAGGCATCGAGGCGGCCGCAGGCGATGTAGGCCATGCCGAGGGCGGCGGATCCCATCATGCGCATTTTGCGCGCCCGCAGCGAGGCTTTGTGAAAACGTTCGATGCCGGTGCGTAGGGCTTCCTCGTCCTTGCCACAGCCGACGAACAGGATTGACTGCTCAAAGGTGTCACGCTGGCTGACGTGGATCGGGCGGTCGTTGAGCATCGGGATGCCGCCTTTTTCGACGGTCCAGGTTTCACCGACCATCGGGTCATGGATGACGCCCACGACGATTTCACCGTCCACCCTCAGGGCGATGGAGACGCAGAAATGCGGGATGCCGTAGAAGTAATTCACGGTGCCATCGATCGGATCGACGATCCACTGGCGGTTGGATTGCTGGTTGCCGGCGAGGCCTTCCTCGCCGTAGAGGGCATCGCCCGGGCGGGCGCCTATCAGGATGGCGGTGATCAGTTCCTGGGATTCCTTGTCGAGCGCAAGTTTGATGTCGTGATGGGTGGCTTCATCCACCACGGCTTCGCCGCCGAAGTGGTGGCGAAGCAGGATGCCGGCGGTCAGGGCGGCGTGGGTGGCGAGGGCGAGGTCGGTCATGAAAAGAGAGTGGAAATAAGATCGGGCGGATCAGACCGATCCAACGGATTGGGTCACGTGCAATTCGAGGATCATCTCGACCAGTTGGTGGGCGAGGTGGTGTTTGGTGGCGGGCGGCAGCGGCACGCTGTGATTCGGATAGACGAGCAGCACCTCGTTGTGATCGGCGTCAAAGCCGATGCCGGGCTGTGAGACATCATTGGCGATGACAAGGTTGCAGCCTTTGCGGGTGAGTTTGGCGCGGGCGTTGGCGGCGAGGTTGTCAGTTTCCGCGGCGAAGCCGACGAGCGTGCCGGCGAACCCCAGCGGGCCGCGGGCGGAACCGAGGATATCGGGGGTGCGGACCAGCTCGAGGGTGAGGGAGGTCGCGGATTTCTTGATTTTGGCAGGGGCGACCGTGGCTGGCGTGTAGTCGGCCACAGCCGCGGCGAACACGGCGATGGCCATGCGCCCAAGATGCCGGGCGACCGCCGCGTGCATTTCGGCGGCGGTTTCCACCGGCAGGAAATCGACATGGTCGGGCACGTCAAGCGCCGTGGGGCCAGAAACCAGTAGCACCGTGTGACCCGCTTGGGCGAACGCGGCCGCGAGAGCGTAACCCATTTTGCCTGACGAACGATTCGACAGAAAACGGACGGGATCGATCGGCTCGCGCGTCGGTCCGGCAGTGACGAGAATGTTCACGGCGGCAGGTGGGCCCAAGCTTGGCCGCTTGGGCCACGGTCAGCTTTCTACTTCGGCGCTTTGGGCGATTTCGAAGGTGTCGGTTTGAGTTCGGCCTTCTTGGGGTCGGGCTTCTTGGCGGCTTTGCCGGACTTGATGTCTTCGAGTGCCTTGAGTGCTTCGAGGCGTTGTTTTTCGTCGAGCTTGCCGGCGATCTCTTTAACCAGGGCATCGGCCTCTTTTTCGCCGCGCTCCGCCGCGAGCGTGGCGAGCGCCCAGGCTTTGACGGGGTCGGCCTTGGTGCCGACGCCGTCGTAGAGGAGGTGGGCGAGAGCGAGGGTGGCGGGCCCATGTCCTTGATTGGCGGCCAAGGCATAGAGCTGGCCGGCGTTATCGAGGTTTTTGGTCACGCCGCCGATACCGCGAGAGTACAGGGTGGCGAGGTTGTTTTGAGCCTGGGCGTTGCCGCCTTGAGCCGCGCGGGTCAACCAGGCGACACCCGCCGAGGCATCCGCAGTGCCGAGTTTGCCTGAGAGGTAGAGCAATCCGAGCTCGTTTTGGGCTTCGGGCAGGTTGCCGTTGGCAGCGGCGAGCAAGTGGCCGTAGCCGCTGAGCAGGTTGGCCTTTTCGGGTTTTTCGCCGGCCAGCAGATCGGCGGCGACGCGGAAATTGGCGACCGGATTGCCGGATTCGGCGGCTTTAAGCAGCAAGGCCTGGCCGCGTTCGACGTCTTTGTCCACCCCTTTGCCATTGAGGTAAAAATCCGCGGTGCGCAGCGTGCAATCGACCTGACCGGCGTCCTTGCCCCGTTCATACTCGGCCAGCGCGGCTTTGAGGTCCTTCTTGACGTTCTCCTCGTAGTCACCGAGCGCGAGGTAGGCGGAGTATTCTTTAGCGGCGATGGCTTTCTTGAGCCACTCGCGGCCTTTTTTCTCATCGCGATTTTTCTCATCGCCGCTGAGCAGGCGCGAGCCCAAGGCGGCCATCGCGCCGGCATTGCCCAAGCCAGCGGCCTTGGCGTAATTGGCGAGAGCCTCTTTGGGATCCTTCAATTCGGGAAACCCGAACTGCCCTTCATAAAAGCGGGCGATCAACAGCACCGAGACGACATCGCCGGCATCGGCAGCGTGTTTCCACCAGAAAATGGCCTTATCGGGGTCCGGCGCCGGAGTCAGCATGCCGCGCAGGTAGGCTTCGCCCAGAATGCGGGCAGCCACTGAAGGATCATCCTTGGCGGCAGTTTCGAGCGCTTGGCGGGCTTGGTCGCGCTCGTCTTCCTTGTCGGAAGCCAGCAGGATGAACGAGAGCCGATAGACGGCATCCTTGTGTTTGCCAGCGGCTGCCTTGCGGTAATACTCAAGCGCCTTTTCCTTGGAAACGTCCATGCCCTGGCCGGACTCCGAGGCAAACCCCAGCAGATACAGCGCTTCCGCGTTGCCTTGTTCGGCCAGCGGTTTGGCCAACTCGACGGCCTTGGCATGGCGGCCTGCTTGGAACGCCTCCATCGCGGGTTTGGCGGGCCCCTCGGCTGCGGCGGGCACCGCTGCAGCACTGTCGCTTGGCAACGAAACCGCCGCGGGGAGAGAACCCGTAAGGGCTGACAATATCAACAATGGGGCAATGAAGCGTGAACGCATGCACGTAACTAACCGAGATTCCCCGACCACGGCAAGCATGATTTTTCGGGCCCCTCGATCTGGTAGGTCACCGGTTGCTCAATTCGTCGATACAATCGCCGACTAAAACCGGCTCAAGCCAGTGGACATTGGTGCCGGCGCCGATATCCTGCAGCATCAGCACTGTCAGTTCCCCGCCCAGATGCTCACGGAATTCGTCCAATCCGGCCAACACCCGCCGCCGCCCAGAGGCATCCAACCAATCCAGCGCCGGATGATAGCAGGCCAAGCCCAGCCCGGCGAGCACCCGGAAAACCCGATCCGCCACGGCGGCCGGAGCCAGCCCGGCACGCGCGGAATACAGCGTGTCCAACGCCAGCCCGATGGCCACCGCCGGCGCGTGGGCCAAGTGGTAATTGGTGAGCGCCTCGAGCTTGTGCGCCGCCCAGTGGCCAAAATCCAACGGCCGGCTCGATCCCGTCTCAAACGGATCGCCACCCGCCGCGATGTGCCCGACGTGCAACAGCGCGGATTTTTCCACGCAGGATTCGAGCACGGCCGGTTCCAACTCGGCGAGCGCGGTCAGGTTGGCCTCGATCCACTCGAAAAATCCACCGTCTGTGACCAGCGCCACTTTGACCGCTTCAATCAAGCCCGCGCGGCGGGTGGGCTCGTCCTGGCTGTGCAGGAACCGGAAGTCGTTGATCACCGCAAAGGGCACCGCAAACGCCCCAATCCAGTTTTTTTTACCAAACGCATTGATCGCGCATTTCACGCCCACGCCGCTGTCGTCCTGGGCCAAGGTGGTGGTGGGAAACCGGACCAGGCGGACGCCCCGATGGGCGGTGGCCGCGGCAAACCCGACGGCATCCAGAAACGCCCCGCCACCGATGGCCAACACATACGAATGCCGGTCGAGGTGCACCGCGTCGATGGTTTGCCAGACCTCACGGACCCACGCGTCGTCGGCCTTGACCGCTTCGCCGCCCGGCAGCACCTGGATACCGCAGCAGTCGATGTCGAGATGGCTGAAGTAGGCGTCGATCTCGCTGGCCAACTGCGGCCACGCGGACGCCACCGCGGCTTCGACGAAAACTAGCGCCCGCCGTCCGGCGCCTTCGCGCAGGATTCCGGCGAGTTCGGCATTGTCGGGCGCGAACGCATGGCGGGTAAACACCACACGGTGCTTGAAGGTGACGGGAATCTGGAAATCGTGGCGGGACATCAGCGCGCGGGAGACGTATCCTCTTCACGTCCGGCTGCCAACGTTTCTTAGAACCAATTCACCCATGCCCACCCTGGAAACCCTGTTTAAATCCCGCTGGCTCAACGTGCATCGCCTCGGCCACTGGGACTTCGTCCGCCGCCCGCAGTCGGATTGCTGCGTCGGCATCCTCGCCATCACCCCGCAGGAGGAGATCGTCCTCGTCGAACAATTCCGCATCCCCATCCAACGCCGCGTCATCGAAATCCCCGCCGGCATCGTCGGCGACGAACCCGCCCACCTCGGGGAATCACTCGCCGCCACCGCCGCTCGTGAGCTGTTAGAGGAAACCGGCTACCGTGCCGGGTCCATCGAGCCGCTGCTGGCCACCCCCACCTCCGCCGGGCTGACCTCCGAGTTCATCCACCTGTTCCAGGCCACGGATCTCACCTGGGAGCACGCGGGCGGCGGGGTGGGTAGCGAGGACATCATCGTCCACCACGTGCCCCTCACCAGCCTACGGGCGTGGCTGAGCGAACAACAAGCCGCCGGCCTGGTCATCGATTTCAAAATCCACGCCAGTTTGTGGCTGGCAGGGCGGTGAGCGGAATCGTCGGGTGTGCGCTCGCACTGGCGCGGCCTCGACGCAGGCCGCCGCCAATGAAAAGCCAAAAGAGGCCCAACGACTGCCCGCAAGTCCTCGCATGGACGGATCATTGGCATGCGCTCCCGGCGGTAGCGCGCCACCTGTATCACGTCCCGCATTCCGGGCGTGACTCGCGCGCCGACGGCTTGCATGTTGCGCGCGTGCCCGGGTCACTCCAACATCGCTTCGGCGGCATCGCCCGGCTTTACGGCCAGGCGGCGCTGGCGCGCTTCCTGAGCGCTCGGGTGGCGGTCATCGGCGTGGGTGGAGTCGGGTCGTGGGCGGTCGAAGCGCTCGCCCGGTCAGGCATCGGCCACCTCACCTTGGTGGATTTGGACGAGATTTGTCTCACCAACGTCAACCGCCAACTCCACGCCATGGACGGCCAGATCGGCCGCCAAAAAACCGAGGCGATGGCCGAGCGGGTGGTGGCGATTCATCCGGGCTGTGACATCCACATCGTGCCGAAGTTTTTCAACGAGAAATCCGCCGCACAAATCCTCGATGCCGGCTTTGACTCGGTGATCGACGCGATTGATTACGCGCGCCACAAAGCGTTATTGGCCGCCGAGTGCCACCGGCGCGGCATCTACACCGTCACCTGCGGCGGAGCCGGCGGGCGGCGCGATCCGACGCGCATCCGGGTGACTGATCTGGCCTACAGCGGCATGGATCCACTGCTACTGCAACTGCGCCGCGGCCTGCGCAACGACTTCGGATTCCCGAAAAACACGCGCGGCCAGGAGCCGATTTTATTCGGCATCGACGCGGTGTATTCCGACGAGGCACCGTATTATTCACACTGCGATGGCACGGTGACCAAAGACAAACCGGAGGAGATTGCGCTACGGCTCAATTGCGCGTCGGGTTTTGGCACGGCCAGCCACCTCATCGCCAGCTTCGGCATGATTGCCGCCGGGCGGGTATTGGAACGGCTTGCCGCCCGGGCGTGAAAAAAGCGGCCAACAAGCCGCTTTTCCATTCTGGGGGCACGCGCGCCGCGGCGCGACGGGCGCGCTCAGAGGCCTTTTTTCGAGAGGCGGGTGCCGGCGGTTGCGCCTTGGCGGGCCTTGAATTTCGGGTTCGATTTGCAGATCACATAAACCGTTCCTTTGCGTTTCACAACTTGGCAATCGGCGTGACGGCGCTTGGCGGAGGCGAGGGATGAAAGAACTTTCATGGCGTAAAATGGTTGGAGCGGGACCGGTCGCACGTGCCAACCGGGGCGGAAAAACTAGCGGCCCACCCCGGCTTGTAAAGCCATTTCTCGCCCGTGACCAAAGATTTTCTTCTGACACGGGCGGAGTGGCAACGTCATCATCCACGAAGCCGAAACCATGCTTGCCAATGCAGATCACGGGCGGGCCGCCCATGCCCCTCATGAAGAAACTCTCACCCACCTCCATCTCCAACAAGCATGGCCGCTGCCTCCGTGTAAAGGGTTTGGATGAGTCTTGACGGGCCGCGGTTTTGCAGTCAGGTTGCGCGCCGATCCCCGCTTTGCGAACCCCAACTCACCAACCAATGACACTCATCCGTCGTTTTCTCAGCACCGCACTCGCGGCCTCCCTCGTCACCCTGGCCCCGGCCGCGCAAGAGGGCAAACTCAACATCGCCACGGTGGACATGCAGGAGCTGTTCAAGCAGTATTACCGCACCAACGAAGCGCAGAAACAGATCAATGTGGAGCGGGCACGCATCCAAAAGGACAACAACGAGCGCCTGACCCGGATCCGCGACCTGGAGGAAAACCTCGGCAATCTGCGCAAGCAACTTGAGGATCCCGCGATCAACGACTCGAAGAAGCAAACGCTCTTTAAGGATTGGCAAGGCCAGCAACAGGAAGGCATCGCCCTGGACCGCGAGCGCCGAGAATTCCTGCAACGGCGCAATCAGGCCCTCAACGAGAAAATGGTGCAACGCATGAAGGGCATCCTCGAGGAAATCCGCAAACTCGTCGAAGAACGGGCCAAGCTGGACAACTTCGACTACGTGTTCGACAAGTCCGGTCTCAGCACCTCGCAGGTTCCCTTCCTCCTCTACACCAAGGACGCCACCGACATCACCGCCGGTTTGCTCAAGACCCTCAACAAGGATGCCCCTGCAGGCTCCCTGCCGACCGAAGGCGATGCCAAGCCTGAAATCCCGCAGCCAGCACCTGGCGCGGGTGACGAGAAATAATCCAGCCCACTGCCGAGTTGGCCATTATCCTAACGCTTTCCAAGCTCGCCCAGTGGGTCGATGGTGACATCGTCCGGGGCGGAAGCCAGTTGCCGATTGCCGGCATGGCCGCGCTCGATGTGGCGGGACCCAGTGACGTCAGCTTTCTGGGGAACGAGAAATATCACGGGCAGTTCCTCCTCACCCAAGCGGCGGCGGTCATCGTGCCGCGCGGGGTGGTCGATGGGCCGGAAGGAGTCGCGCTGATTGCCGTGGACAACCCCACGCTCGCATTCTCGGTGGTGGTCCGGCATTTCGCCGCTGCCAGCCGCAAGTTCACCCCCGGAATCCATCCCAAGGCATCGGTGGATCCCTGCGCCGTGCTCGATCCGGACCAGGTATGTGTTCAGGCCGGGGCCGTCATTATGGCCGGGGCTACCATTGGCAATGGCACCACCATCGGCCCTAACAGCGTCATCGGCGAAGACGCGCGGATCGGCCGCGACTGCTACCTCATGTCCAACGTGACGGTGCGCGAGCGCTGCGTGTTAGGCGAGCGGGTCCTGCTGCAGCCCGGCGCGGTCATCGGTTCCGATGGCTACGGCTACGAGTTGGTGAATGGCCGCCACGTTAAAATCGACCAGGTCGGCATTGTCGAAATCGGCGATGACGTAGAAATCGGCGCGAACACCACCATCGACCGCGCCCGCTTTGGCAAGACCCTCATCGGCGAAGGCACCAAAATCGACAACCTGGTCCAAATCGGCCACAACTGCGTCATCGGCAAGCATTGCCTGATCGTGGCGTTCGTCGGCATTTCAGGCAGCACCCGTCTGGGCAACTACGTCACCATGGCCGGCCAGGCGGCCACCGTCGGCCATGTCACCATCGGCGACAACACCACGCTCACCGGCCGCGCCGGCGTGACCACCAACCTGGCCGGCGGCCAGGTGTATTCCGGCCTACCGGCCATCCCGTTCCGTGAGGAGATGAAACTCCGCGCCACCGTGCGCCGCCTGCCCAAACTCATCGAGCGGGTGAAAGCCCTCGAGCAGGCGTTGCGGCTCCAGTCAGCGGCGGCGGATTGATGCAATTACGGTTTCTGATAGACCCGCACGTAATCCACTTCCATGCGCTGCGGGAATGCGCCGTCATCGACACCCTTCTGGCCGCCCCAGGCCCCGCCGATGGCCAGGTTGAGAATGAGGTAAAACGGTTTGTTGAACGGCCACTCCGCCGACGTGTCACCGGATTTTTTGTCATAGCTCGCGTAGGTTTTGCCGTCGACCTGGATCACGATGCGCTCGGCGGACCAGTCCATGGCATAGAGGTGGAAATCACCGCTGGCGGTCGAAACGAACAACTGGGCACCGCGCTGGGTGCGTTTGACGTGGTTGAAGGTCTCACTGTGCAGCGTGCCGTGAATGGCACCTGGATCATGGCCGACATGCTCCATGATGTCGATTTCCCCGCAGCGCGGCCATGGGACGGCGCCGTGGTCGTCAGGCAGCATCCAGATGGCAGGCCAGGTGCCGCGGGCGACGGGCAGCTTCGCCTTCACCTCGATGCGGCCGTAGGTCCACTCGCCGTGGCCGCGGGAAATCAGGCTGGCGGAGGTGAACTGGCCGCCGTCCATGGGTTCTTTTCTAGCCTCAATGATCAATTTACCGTCTTCCACCCGGGCATTCTCGTGGCGCTGGGCGGTATAGCATTGCAGCTCGTGGTTGCGCAGCCGGCCTTTTTCATAGTTCCATTTTGCCGGGTCGGGCAGGCCCGGGCGGGCGAATTCATCGCTCCACACGAGTTTCCAACCGGGCAGATCCTGAGCGGTGGCAGCCATGGTGGCGAGTCCGAGAATGAGCAGGAGTTTCATATCAGGGGATGCTGCGTTGCCGCCGGTGGCTCTCTCCCGGAAAGTGACCCCCGCAACTGGCTCGCCACGATTTGACCCGGATGTCCCACCGTCAACGCGATCACGTCAAGACGGCCTGCCATTTCAAAATCTCTGCCCGAACGTTGGCAATCGAGGGCGACCCCGGGTTGGAGCGGGCGGCCAGCGCCCGCTCCACCGAAAAAACCTCCTTGGCACCCGGCCCGTAAGCTGGGTCGATGGCCGCCAGATCGAGCTGATCGAGCGGCGTGCCGCTGCGGATGGACTCCGCCACCGCTTGGCCTACGAGTTCGTGGGCGTGACGGAACGGCACCCCCTGGGTGACCAAATAATCCGCCAAATCCGTCGCCAGCAACATCGGGTCCGCCGCTGCCGCACGGCACTTGTCCTCGCGCAACTCCATCGCCCCGATCATTTCGGTGTTCACCGCCAGTATCATCCGCAGCGTATCCACCGAGTCAAACAACGGCGGCTTGTCCTCTTGCAAGTCACGGTTGTACGTGAGCGGCAGGCCTTTGAGCGCAATCAACAGGTTCATCAGATTGCCTACCAACCGACCGGTTTTACCGCGTGTCAGTTCGCAGACATCGGGGTTTTTCTTTTGCGGCATCAGCGACGAGCCGGTGGTGTGGGCGTCGGAGAGGGCGGCGAAGGCGAATTCGGCGGTGCACCACAGGATCAGGTCCTCGCTGAGGCGCGAGAGGTGGACGCCGCACAGCGAGATGACGAAGAGCAGCTCGGCGATGCCGTCGCGGTCGGCGATGGCGTCCATCGAGTTGTGGGTGATGGCGTCAAAGCCGAGTTCGGCGGCGATGGCGTGGCGGTCGAGGTTGAGGGTAGAGCCGGCCAGCGCGCCGGAGCCTAAGGGGCAGACATTGAGGCGGCGGCGGCAATCCGCGAGGCGGGACTTGTCGCGCTCGAGCATTTCCACATAGGCGAGGAAATGGTGGCCGGCGGTGACTGGCTGGCCGCGCTGGAGGTGGGTGTAGCCCGGGATGACGGTGGCGGCGTATTGCTGCGCGCGGCCCAGCAAGGCGTGCTGCAAGCCCGCGACTGCGCCGAACAGGCCGTCGATGGCCGCACGGCAATAGAGGCGGGTATCGGTGGCGACCTGATCGTTGCGGGAGCGGGCGGTGTGGAGTTTGGCGCCTGCCGGGCCGATGCGGCGGGTGAGCTCGGCCTCGATGTTCATGTGGATGTCTTCGAGCGAGGTCTTGAACTCGAAGCGGCCGGCCGCGATGTCCGCTTCGATCGCGCGCAGACCGGCTTCAATCGCGCCAAACTCGACGGCGGTGAGCAGGCCTGCGACGAGTTGGGCACGGGCATGGGCGATGGACCCGGCGATGTCGTGCGGGTACAAACGCCAGTCGTACGAAATGGATTCGCCAAACTGTTGGACGAGTGACGATGTGTCTTGGGAGAAGCGGCCTTTCCACATAACGGTTGGAGTGTGACGCCGCCCGGTAGTGGCGCGGCGCGCTTAGTTGAACCCGGACCTGCCCACATGGAAACGAGAAAAAGCGCCCGGCCACGGATTCAACCCGAAAAACCAAGATGAATGCTGGATCGTTGCAGAAGAACCACGGACATCCTGACAAGACACTGAGAACACTGAGAATATTGAGAATAGGGATCGGTGGCCGACGATCCGGAAATCTCCAAATGGAGCTGCCTGCGACTCTGGAAATTTTTCAGTGAGGTCAGTGGTGTCTTTGGCGCCTGCTTGGCACCCGACTTCGGAATTCGGGTTCCATGGATTCCCCCATCACAACCCACTTCCAGTCACCGGCGTTTGACAACTCCGGCTGATCCAGCTAGGCAGGGGGGGGTGCGACCAGCACCGCAGCAGGCATGGTATTTCACGCGGGAGGCCTTCCGTCAGGTCGTCGAACAATCCACCCCGCGATGATCCAATATTCCAAACAAGCCGACGAATGCCGCGCGGCCGGCGCCATGGAATGTTGGTGCCTGCACGGCGCGGTCGGCATGGCCGCGGATTGGCGCGGCTTCGCCAAAGCGCTCGCCGCCCGCCGGACCGGCTCGCGGGCGGTGGATTTGTGGCGCTTCCTCGAGTGCCAGGCGCTGCCGCTGCCGGACTTCGGCGCGGCGCTCAATGCCGAGGCCGGCGGCGAGGTGGCGCGGTGCTGCGGGCGGGCGTTGTTAGGGTACTCGATGGGCGGGCGGCTGGCGCTGCATGCGTTGTTAGATCCTGACCCTCCGTGGCAGGCGGCCGTCATCATTGCCGCGGATCCGGGCTTGGAAGCCGCGGCGCAGCGGGCGACCCGGCGCGCGGCGGATGCCGCCTGGGCAGCCAGGGCCCTCACCGGCAACTGGCAGGAGTTTCTCGACGCCTGGAACGCGCAACCCATCCTCGGCCACTCTGTGCCGCGCGACCCCCAGGCCTCAGGGCGGCTGGTGATGCGCCGCCGGGAAATCGCCCGCAGTTTTGTCGATTGGTCGTTAGGAGTCCAGGAACCGTTGTGGGACCGGTTGCATCAAATTACCACTCCCGTGCTGTGGGTAGCCGGCGACCAGGATCCGAAATTCCTCGCCTTAGCCGGCCAGGCGGTGGCGCGGATGCCACGCGCCACCCTGGCCATCGCGCCGGGCGCCGGCCACCGCGTGCCGTGGGAGGCGGAAGCCTGGCTGGCAGCGCAAGTGGCGGCCTTCCTGCGCGGCGTGTTGCCCGTGATTCGGTCGCAAACCACAGATGAACCGAATTTACGCGGATAGAGAATTGATAATAAGACTTTTGCAGATGACGGCCCGCTACCTCAACAGGTGAGGCGGGTTTTCGTTATAACTCTCTGGAAATCTGCGTCTATCCTATTGATCTGTGGTTCTATTTTCCAATCCAGGATCACCGAATCACCTTCCCTCTTGCAAAGGGTTAGGATTGCAGGGCGGCACCGGAGCGTTCAACCTGCGCGGCATGTGGACCACCGTGCGCGAGTTTGAGGACATCCGTTATGAGACAACGGATGCGGGCAAGATTGCCAAAATCACCATCAACCGGCCCGAAGTGCGCAATGCCTTCCGCCCGAAAACCGTCAAGGAATTGTTAGCGGCCTTCGACCATGCCCATGAGGACCCCACCGTCGGGGTGATCATTTTAACCGGCGCGGGCGAGCTCGCGTTCTGCTCGGGCGGCGACCAGAAAGTCCGCGGCCATGCCGGCTACATCGGCGAAGACGGCATCCCGCGCCTCAACGTGCTCGACCTCCAGAAGAAAATCCGCTCGTTGCCCAAGCCGGTGGTCGCCATGGTCGCCGGCTATGCCATCGGTGGCGGTCACGTCCTGCACATCGTCTGCGACCTGACCATCGCGGCCGACAATGCCCGCTTCGGCCAGACCGGCCCCAAGGTCGGCTCATTCGATGGTGGACTCGGGTCGAGTTACCTGGCGCGCATCGTCGGCCAGAAAAAGGCCCGCGAAATCTGGTATCTGTGCCGCCAATACGACGCCCAGCAGGCGCTCGACATGGGCCTGGTCAACACCGTCGTGCCGCTCGCCGATCTGGAGCGCGAAACCCTCCAGTGGTGCCGCGAGATGTTGGCCCACTCGCCGATGGCCTTGCGCTGCCTCAAGTCCGCCCTCAATGCCGATTGCGACGGCCAGATGGGCCTGCTCGACCTCGCGGGCAACGCCACCCTGCTCTACTACATGAGCGAGGAAGGTCGCGAGGGCAAACAGGCGTTCCTCGAAAAACGCCCACCCGATTTCTCCCGGTTCCCGCGCGTGCCATAAGACCGCCGTGGCTGTTAGCAAAGCATGGGGGCCATCGCATCACTAATCGGGAACAGCGCATGCCGAAGTGACTGATGCCAATGGAATGCGCCACCTCCATGTGGTGGCGATCATGAACAAGGCGGCCGGGGGCGCTCAATCGGATCGGTTACCGATGAAAGCATTGGCGGGCGGGCGGCGTATCTGTGCCACATGAACATCCGAATCTTGAAATACGCGCTGGCGTGGCTGGCGGGGGGTGGCACGCTGGCGGCGGCGGATCTCACCGACAAGCTGCCGCTGCAGCCGTGCGGCATCGGGCGGCCCGCCACGGACCGGGTATGGTGGGGGGAATGGGCGCAAACTCCGGAGGGGGCCGCGGCGATCAAGCGCGCGGAAGCCAGTCTGAAAGCGCCGATGCCGCCATTTGATGCCGAGCGCTATCTGGATTATTCGACCAACGGCAACCGCACCCGCTATCAGGACCAACTCACTCCGCGATGGAACCGCTTCACCCGCCTGGTGCTGGGCGAATGCCTGGAAGGCAAGGGCCGCTTCACCCCGGCGATCGAGCAAACCGTCAGGGGTTTATGCGCCGACCCGTCGTGGTTGATGCCCGCGCATGATCGCAACGCGCAGGTTTTCAAGGGCGGCGAGCCGTATGTGGACCTGGCGGCGGCGATGAACGGCTATCAGATGGCGCTCGCGGCGTGGTTGTTAGACGGGCGGCTGCCTGCCGCCACCTTGCAACTGATGCGCGAGAACGTGGCGCGGCGGGTCACCGGCCCGGTGTTGCGCACGATCGACGGAACCGCCTCCAAGGAGGTCAAGGCGGGCCATTGGTGGGCGCGCACCACCAACAATTGGAATGCGGTGTGCACCGCCGGCACGGTGGGGGCGATTCTGGCCAGCGAGCCGTCGCGCGCAACCCGCACCAAGGCGGTGGCCTGGGCGGAGCGCAACATGGAGATCTTTCTATCGGGATTCGGCAAGGACGGCTACTGCAGCGAAGGCATTGGCTACTGGAATTTCGGCTTCGGCCATTACATGATTCTGGAGGAATTGTTGCGGGCGCAAACCGGCGGCCAGGTGGACTTGTGCAAGGCCGCCGCCATCCCGGTCATCGCCGGCGCGCCGGCGCGGCTGGAGATCACCGGCGGGATCTATCCGGCGTTCGCCGATTGCGGGCTGACCGCCCGGCCGGACGCGCGTTTGGTGGAGCTCGTCGGGTGGCGGCTTGCCAAGCAGGCATTTACCGGCAGACCCTCCGCCGCGCTCGCGGAATCGTCCACTCTCTATCAGATCATGACCGGGTTGGTCGTGCGGCGCGAGGCGGCGGCCGCAGGGACGTCAGCGGAGCCCGCGGTGCTGGCGCGGCATTCGTGGTTTGCCGAGAGCGGGGTGTGTGTGGCGCGCCCGGCGCAGGCCGGCGGGATGGCGGTGGCGTGGAAAGGCGGCCACAACGGCGAACATCACAACCACAACGACGTCGGCACCACCATCGTGGTCTGGAAGGGCAAACCCGTGATCGCCGATCCGGGGGCGATGGTGTATCGGGCGGAAACTTTCAGCCGCGACCGCTACCGCTTGCCGGTGTTGAGTTCCTTCGGCCATTCGGTGCCGGTGGTGGCGGGCACCTTGCAGGCCGAGGGCGCCCAATGCAGCGGCCAAGTGCTGCGCACCGAGTTCAGCGACGCGCGCGACCGGGTTGCCATCGATTGCTCATCGGCCTATCCGGATGCCGGGCTAAAAAAGCTGGAACGGCAATGGACCTATCAGCGCGACGGCAATGGCAGTTTGGCAATCGAAGACAGTTTCGAATTTGCCGCGCCCTCGGCCTTCGCGTCGGCATTGGTCGGGCTCGGCGATTGGTATCTGGTGGCAGGCCAGGAGCGCAGCGCACGCTTTCTCATCGACGGCGGCCAGGACGCGGTGTTGCAGGTGGATGTCGAGTTCTCCGGGCGCGGCGCATGGGAAGTCCGCCAAATCCTCAATCCGGGCAGACCGACCAGCAGCCGTCTGGGCCTGGCCTTGGTTGAACCCGCCCTCAATGGCTTTGTGCGCATGACCGTGCGCCCGGCCGCCAGCGGCGCCACCGCCACCGCCACCAAACTCGCCTGCGGCACCGTTCCCGAGAAGCTGCCCGATCTGCGGCTGGCCCCGCCGCCGGGCACAGGTTCCTGAGGGCTTGGGCGACAGGCGGGAGGATCACCCCAGTCGCCGCCACGACACGGGCTTGGCCGGGGTGATGTGCGGCGGTTTGAGGTAGAGCGGCTGCGGGATGGCCGCCATCCACTGGTCTCGAGTGGCCGCGGCGGTGCGGTCCCATGCCTGCCACAGCCGGGTGGCATCCGGGACGGCCAGCTTGACGTGATCGGCGAGCTCGGACGCTAGCGGAAATCGGCCGGGCTCCTCAAAGGCAAACACCGCGATGACAGAAGCGGCCGCCGCCGCTACGATGGCTTGCAGTTGTGTGGCGTCGCACAGCGCGGGTTCCTCCGTGAGACGGCCCAGTTCCACCGGCGCGTGCCAGAAACTGCCGCGCCGCGCGTCGCCGATGGCCACGCAAGCAGCGCCGCCATCGGCGGCCGGCACGGCGAGAATCGAGGGCACGGCGACCGCCGGACACCCCAGTGCGATGGCCACGCCCTGCGCGGCGGCGATGCCCACGCGCGTTCCGCTGTAACTGCCCGGCCCGCTGCCGACGAGCACCAGCCCGAGATGGCCCGGTCCGCAGGTCCGCAACAATTCCTCCAGCGGTTCGAACAACAGGGCGTTGTGATTGCGGTCACTGCGAAACCCGCGCTGCGCCACCACCCCCGCCGGTCCGACCAGCGCGATGGAGGCATGGGGCGTAGAGGTTTCCAGAACGAGCGTGTAGGCACCGGACATGCGCACGATCGTATGGCGCGATCACGTGCGTGGCAACTGGAACTGCCCTGCGGGGCGGCGTTGGCACGAACGCGGCTACACCGCCATGCACGCGGGCGCCGACGTCCCGGCTCCATGACTTGCCAGTGGACACCCGCCGGGGATTGCGCGAGAGTCTCCGAGTGCTCTCCACGCCGGCCATACTGACCCGCCTCACCCGGTTGACCGACACCAGCTTGATCGTCCATTGGTTCAGCGCGGACCACGGCCTGATCAAGACCGTGGCCAAAGGCGCCCGCCGCCCCAGGAGCCCGTTTGCCGGCCAGCTGGATCTGTTTTTCAGCGGCGACATCAGCTTCCAGCGGGCGCGGCGGGGCGATTTGCACGGCTTGCGCGAGGTGGTCATTGGTCACTGGCGCGAGGGCTTGCGCAAAAACTACACCGCCACCTTGCTGGCGGCCTATTTCTGCCAATTGTTAGAATCCGCCGTGGAACCCGAACATCCGGACCCGGAATTGCACGATCTGCTAGGCCGCGCGCTCGACCACATCGACACCACGGCGCCCAGCCTCCGGGCGCTGCGCCACTTCGAGCGCGAGTTGGTCCGGCTGCTAGGCATCGCCGGCCATCCGCAACCGGCAGCCATTTCCCTGCGTGACATGCTCGGCTCGTTGCCGGCCTCGCGCGACACCTTGCTCGAAAGACTTGTGCCCACTGACGCTTTCCGCTCGTCAGTGGAGTAAAATCGGCAATACTAGCTTTGCAATTCACCACTGAAATCCCATGGACTCACCGACCGCTACCCTGATTGGCATCTTACAAGACCGCGTCCAATCCCTGCGCGCGGCCGGTGACCTTGACGAGGCGCTCCACGCCGCCTCCGCCGCAGTGGAAAAATGCCAGCACTCCCTCGGACCCAATCTCGACAGCATCGACGCCTTCGCCTCGACGCTCGAAATCCGCGGCGACATCCACCGCGAACTCGGCAACTACACCCTCGCCTGCGACGACTACCGGCAAGCCCTCGACCAACTCGAAAACCGCCCGGATCAATTCGGTCAGATCGGGTGCCTGCACGCGGGTCTCGGGGCCGCCTATGACGGACTTGGCCGCCAAGACAAAGCGAGCCAGCACTGGCATCAAGCCATCGATTTCTTTGAACGTCATGAACCGCCGCTCATGCTCGACATCATGGCCATGGCCAACAACCTCGGCTTTCTCTACAAAGCCGCCGGCGAACTCGATGCGGCCGAAACCCAGTTCCTGCGGGCACTCGAAATCGTCCACTCGCAACTCGGCCAGGAACACGAGCAAACCGCCACGGTGTCCAGCAACCTCGGAGCCCTCTATCAGACGGCTGGCTTCCACGAGCAATCGCGTGAGATGCACATGATGGCGCTGGAAACCCGCCGCAAGCTGTTAGGCGAGGAGCACCCCGATACCGCCCAATCCCATAACAATCTGGCGCTGGCCCTGCTCAGCACCGGCGACCGCTCGTGGGCGCGCCGCCATTTCGAAAACGCGCTGGCCGGCTTCGAAGCCCTCGGCCCGGAATTCCGCGACGACCTCGAAGCCGTGGCCTCCAACTATTGCGCGTTCCTGCGCGAAGAGGGCGAAACCCAGCTCGCCGACTTGATCGCGGGACGAGTTCAGGAAGTGCTCGCCGGGTCCGCGGTCAGCCGTTAGATCATCGCGCGCGCCTTGCGGGTGGCGGCAGCCACGTCCGGGGCCTGCAACAACTCGGAGACGATGACCACGCGGCGCGCGCCGGCGGCCAGCACGGATGTGAGATTGGCGCGCTTGATGCCGCCGATGCAGAACGCGGGGATGAGCGCGCCGACCTCGCGTTGCATGGCGGCGATTTCGTGCAGACCGATGGCCGGCCGCCCGGGCTTGGTGGGGGTGGCAAACAACGGGCCAAAGCCAATGTAATCGAAGCCCTCGGCGAGCGCGGCGCGGGCCTGGGCGAGCGAATGGGTCGAGCGGCCGATGATTTTATCAGGCCCCAGGGCCGAGCGCGCGGTAGCCAGCGGGCCGTCGTCCTGACCGAGGTGGACGCCATCGGCGCCGAGCTCCGCGGCCAGCGCCGGGTGGTCGTTGAGGATGAACGGGACCCCCGCAGCGCGACACAGCGGCAGGAGTTGGAGCGCGACGCGCCGGATGGTGGCGAGGTCCTGGTGCTTGGCCCGCAGCTGCAGCAGGTCCGACCCGCCGGCTAACAATTCAGCAGCGGTCGCGGCGGCATTCGCCTCCGGGACGTAGCCGAGGTCGAGGATGGCGTAGAGTTTGGGATTGGCAGGGGTGGGCATGGTTCTAATAAGTCCTATAGGTCCCATAGGACTTATAGGAGTAACATGAATCATGATCGCTGCTCACTTAGTGCGCTCCGTCATGAACCGGGCCACCCAGCCGATGTCATAGGTGCCGTTGATGAAATCCGGGTGGGAGATGATTTCGCGTTGGAACGGGATGGTGGTCTTGATGCCGCGAATGATGAACTCGCCCAGCGCGCGCTTCATGCGGGCGATGGCGATCTCGCGGGTGGCCGCGGTGACGATGAGTTTGGCGATCATCGAATCATAGTGCGGCGGAACCGTGTAGCCGGAATAGACGTGGGTATCCACGCGCACCCCCTTGCCGCCGGGGGCATACCATAACTCGATGGTGCCGGGGCTGGGCGCAAAGTTGTTGAATGGATCCTCCGCATTGATCCGGCATTCGATCGAGTGGCCGCGCGGGCTCGACTCCAGCACGTGGCGCGAGAGCGGCTCGCCGGCGGCGACGCGGATTTGCTCCTTGATCAGCTCGCAGCCCATCACTTCCTCGGTGACCGGGTGCTCGACCTGGATCCGGGTGTTCATTTCCATGAAATAGAAATTCTCGGCCTGTTCATCGACGAGGTATTCGATGGTGCCGGCGTTCTGATAGTTGATATTGCGGATCAGGTTGACCGAGGCCTCGCCCATGCGGGCGCGCAGCGCCGGGGTGAGCAGCGGCGACGGGCATTCCTCGATGATCTTCTGGTTGCGGCGCTGCAGCGAGCAATCGCGCTCGCCCAGGTGGATGAAGTTGCCGTGGGAATCCCCGATGACCTGAAACTCGATGTGGTGCGGGTTGAGCACAAGTTTTTCCAGATAACAACTGCCATTTCCAAAGCAGACGATGGCCTCGCTGGAGGCCGCCTGAAACTGCCCGATGAAATCCTCGGCCTGGAAACACGGCCGCATGCCGCGCCCGCCGCCACCCGCGGTGGCCTTGATCATCACCGGAAACCCGATTTTTTTGGCTTCCTCCAAGGCGGTTTCCGCGTCGGGCATGAGGTCGGAGCCAGGAGTGACCGGCACGCCATTGGCCAAGGCGGTGGCGCGGGCGCTGGCCTTGTCGCCCATCAGCGAGATGAGCCTGGCGGCCGGCCCGATGAAGGTGATGGAGGAGGATTCGCAAATCGCGGCAAAGCGCGCGTTTTCCGCCAGAAACCCATACCCCGGGTGGATGGCATCCGCACCAGTGATCTCCGCCGCGGCGAAAATGCGGTCCATTTTCAGATAGGACTCCTTGCTCGAGGCCGGCCCGATGCAGACCGCCTGGTCGGCGAGCTGGACGTGCATCGAATCAACGTCCGCCTCGGAATAGACAGCGACGGATTGGACATCGAGTTCGCGGCAGGCGCGAATGATGCGTAGGGCGATTTCACCGCGGTTGGCGACCAGGACGCGTTTGAACATTGGGGAGTGGGAAGGTATAATCAGTGATCGGGGACCGGTGGCAGGCGGTCACTTGATGCGGAACAGGGCGTCGCCGTATTGGACGGGGGCCCCGTCCTCGGCGACGATCGCGGTGATAGTGCCGGATTGTTCGGCCTTGATTTCGTTCATCACTTTCATGGCCTCAATGATGCAGACGGTCTGACCGATCGAAACCGTCGTGCCGACTTCGACAAAATTCGGCGCGTCCGGCGCCACTTTCAGATAAAACGTGCCCACCATCGGCGAGGTGATTTCGCGACCAGCCTCCACCGGGGCCTCCACCACCGGCACCGCGGCAACCGGCGGCGCAACCGCCACCGGAGCGGCCACCGGCGGGGGGACGGGCGCTGCAGGCAAGCTGGCCAGCAGTCCGCGGAGGTCATCGAGGTCGGTGCCTTTTTTCAATTTGAGATGAAAGTCTTTCTTGGTGAGATCGAAGAGCGTGAGGCTGTGCTCATTCATGAGCTCGACGATGCGACGGATTTCCTGGAGTTCCACGGTGGCGAAATGGTTGGGAGTTAGGGGCGGCGGAGACACGGGGTGCGCGGCGCGTGTAGAAGCTAGAAAGAGTCAGGGACAAGCGTCAAGCGGGAACGCGGGAGGCAACAAGCTCGGCGGCCTACCCAACCACTTTCTTCACGAAGCAGGCTTTGAGGCCGATGGCCATGCCATCCATCTTGCAGGAAATCTCGTGGTCTCCGTCCACCAAGCGGATGGCCTTGGACTTGGTGCCCACTTTGAGCACGTCGGACGAGCCTTTGAGCTTCAGGTCCTTGATCATGGCCACGATGTCGCCGTCGGCCAGCACGTTGCCGTACGCGTCCTTGACGATGCGTGCGCCGGCCACCTCGTCGGCCTGGGTTTCGAGCGGCCACTCATGGCCGCAGGTCAGGCATTCCTGCTGCTCGGCGTTGGTGAGCACATCGGTCATTTCGCACAGCGGGCAGGCAGGTTGGCTCATGGGGACGGGACCAAAGATCAGAATCCGCCGGATTTCAAGAGAAACTCACCCCTCGGCCAGAGTCCGGCGGAGGACCTCGGCGATGAACGCCTTGGCCTGGTCGGGGATGCCGGTGCCGAATTTCAAGGTGTTGGCCTGGCAGTCCACCTGGATGACCTGCTGCGGAGCGCCGTTGCGCTGCCAGGTTGAGGTTTGGAGGCTGACGCGCGCGCTGCGGTCACAGGCCAGCCGGCGGGTCCACCCGAGTGGTCCGATCTCGATGGCCACCTCGAGCAGGCCCGGGGTATGGCGGATGCGCCAGCGCCCGCAGAGCAGGAACAGTATGACCGACACCAGCACCACCGAGCCTAGCAGAAACGGCACGCCGAAGAGACTCTGAGTCAGCTCGAAATGGCCTTTCTGGATCTGCGATCCATAGATGGCGGACATCGACCCGCCCGACCAAACCGCGGTGAATGGGATCAGGAACAGCACCACGGGCGAGATTTTCCGATAGATCATCGACCTGCCACCCAGCGGGCTGTCCTCGATGCGGACGCCTTTGGGCGGACGCTCTAGATCCACTTCCGCCGCGCCGGGGAGCGGCGCGATCAGCGAAAACGCCATGGTCTTGCCGCATTGGCGGCACAGCGCGATGTCGTTGGCCACATTGACATCGGCCAAGGCGATGGAGGCTCCACAAGAGCTGCAATGATAGGATTCGGGCATGACCGTGGTTTCAAAAGAGAATTAAAACCGCAGATGAACGGGATTTTCAAGAGCTTGTACCAATCAGGGGACCAACCCAACGGATGGAGCGATATAAAGTCATAAACCCATTATTATCAGCGTTGATCTGCGTCCATCTGCGGTTCTTTTTTCTCTTCAGGTTCACAGATACTTGTCGGTCACCGCGCCCTCGCTGGCGGTGGAAACGAGCTTGGCGTATTTGGCCAGCACGCCGCGGGTGTAGCGCGGCGCGGGCTGGACCCAGGCGGCTTTGCGCGCGGCGAGCACGGCTTCAGGCAGCACCACGTCGAGGCGGTTGTTGACGGCGTCGATGGTGATTTCATCGCCGTCCTGGAGGATGCCGATGGTGCCGCCGAGGAAGGCCTCCGGAGTGATGTGGCCGACGACGAAGCCGTGGCTGCCGCCCGAGAACCGGCCATCGGTGATGAGGGCCACGTCCTTGCCGAGACCCAGGCCCATGATGGCGCTGGTCGGCCCTAACATTTCGCGCATGCCGGGACCGCCCTTCGGCCCTTCCATGCGGATGACGATGACGTCGCCCTTCTGGATCTGCTGGCCGAGGATGGCCTTCATGGCGGCGTCCTCGGAGTCGAAGACGCGGGCCGCCCCGGTGAACACTTCGCCTTCCTTGCCGGAGATTTTCGCCACCGCCCCGCCTTGCGCCAGGTTGCCGTATAGGACGCGCAGGTGGCTGTCCTTTTTGAGCGGGTTGTCTAACGGTCTAATGATCTGCTGGCCGACCGGATACGGCTGGGCGAGTTTTTCGAGGTTCTCGCGCATCGTGCGGCCGGTCACCGTCATGCACTCGCCATGTAACAGCCCACCATCCAACAGCATCTTCATCAGTGGCACGGTGCCGCCGATTTTGACCAGATCGGCCATGAAATATTTGCCTGACGGCTTGAGGTCGGCGAGCACCGGCACGCGTTTGCCGATGCGCTCGAAGTCGTCGAGGGTAATATCCACTCCGGCGGTGTGGGCGATGGCCGGGATATGCAGGGCGGCGTTAGTGGAGCCGCCCAGCGCGATGAGCACGGTGATGGCGTTTTCAAACGCCTCCTTGGTCATGATGTCGCGCGGTTTGATCCCAAGCTGGATGAGGTTGAGCACGGCGGCGCCGGCATCGAAACAATCGCGCAGCTTGTCATCGGAGATCGCGGCTTGGGCGGAGCTGTTAGGCAGTGACATGCCCAGAGCCTCGATCGCGCTGGCCATGGTGTTGGCGGTATACATGCCGCCGCAGGACCCGGCACCCGGGATGGCGCAGGACGTGACGGTTTCGAGCTCGTCGTCGGAGTATTCCCCATTGGCGTGTTTACCGACCGCCTCGAACACCGACACGATGTCCAAATCCTTGTGTTCGCCCTTGATGGTGGCGCAGCCGGCCAGAATGGTGCCGCCATAGACGAACACGGCGGGCCGGTTTAGGCGAGCCATGGCCATCACGCAGCCGGGCATGTTTTTGTCGCATCCGCCGATGGCCACAAACCCGTCCATGCCCTCGCAGCCGACCACGGTTTCTATCGAGTCGGCGATGACCTCGCGCGAAACCAGGGAGTATTTCATGCCCTCGGTGCCCATGGAGATGCCGTCGGAGATGGTGATGGTGTTGAAAATGACGCCCTTGCCGCCGGCGGCGTTGACCCCGTTGGAACTCTCGCGAGCGAGCTTGTCGATGTGTATGTTGCAGGGCGTCACCTCGCTCCAGGTCGAGGCGATGCCGATCTGCGGCTTGGCAAAATCCTCTTTCTTGAAGCCAACGGCATAGAGCATGGCGCGACTGGGAGCGCGGTCCGGGCCATCGAGCATCGGACTGGAAAAAGGGCGGGTGGTGTCATTCATCACAGCCAAAGCATCCTGCCGCCCGGGGCCCGCGTCAAGACCCGGCGGATAATTCGGGGCGGAACCGCATGATCTGGGGCGCCGATCAACTAGAGCACCGCGCCGCCAGGAAGAGTGCCGCCGCGACCGGGGTTCGTCGCAAGGGTTCATGATCGGGTGGGTGGCGCACACGTTTGCCCTATGGATCGAGATCCGGACCACCGGCCCGCCGCCCACGAGCATATCGAAACGCACCGCACCCGGCTCGACCTGCCTGGCACGGAAACCATAACTGAAAGTCTGCCACTGCGGCCGCAACTCAGGCGCTTCATCCAGCCCGCCATAGTGCCAGTCCGGTTTGGCGAGGCGGGTAAGGGTGTAGGGATTTTCATGCGTGCAGTCGAATGGTGGCGGCGCACGCTGCGGCATTAGTCCCGCGGGATACGGACCTCGCCGCCGGATGCTTTCGCCCGAGTGTGGCGTGCCCGCAGGTGCTGGGACCGCTGTAGGGCGGGAGCTTCAGCCAGACGGCTCGATCCGAATCCCGGAGGGGTGGTCATGGGTAGGGAAAAATGCGACATCAGCGAAAAGGGTTGCTGACGGCGACGCCTTGAATGGTCTGGCCGTTGGCGAGGTATACGGAGTGGATATCGCTTATTTTGACGTGATGCGTTTTCCTGGAGGCAACCAGAAACTATCTGTTAGAAACTCCCAAACAGGTCCATCTGCGGCGGGTTGGGTTTGGGCAGGACGTCCTGGAGAGTGTTCTTAGCCTTGGGCCCCTGGGTCTTGGCCTCGGGCTTGACCGAGTGGAGTTCCAAGTGCGAGAGGATCGACTTGGCGCGCTCGACGACCGGCTTGGGCAGGCCGGCGAGGCGGGCGACCTGGATACCGTAGGATTTGTCGGCGGCGCCGGGCAGGATTTTGTGGAGGAAAATGATTTCCTCGTTCCACTCTCTAACAGCCACGTTGTAGTTGGCTACGGCAGCCCGGGTGTTGGCCAGGTCGGTTAGTTCGTGGTAGTGGGTGGCAAAGAGCGTGCGGCAGCCGATGGTGTCGTGCAGATGTTCGGCGACGGCCCAAGCGATCGAGAGGCCGTCGAAGGTGGCGGTGCCGCGGCCGATCTCGTCGAGGATGACCAAGGATCTATCAGTCGCATGGTTGAGGATCAGGGCGGTTTCGCTCATCTCGACCATGAAGGTGGACTGGCCGCGCGAGATGTCGTCGGAGGCACCGACCCGGCAGAAGATCCGGTCGATCAAGCCGAGGGTGGCGGACTCAGCGGGGACATAGGCGCCGATCTGGGCCATCACGGCGATGAGCGCGATCTGGCGGATGTAGGTGGATTTTCCGGCCATGTTAGGCCCGGTGAGGATCTGGAGGCGGGCGATTTCCGGATCGAGCTCGGTGTCGTTGGGGACGAACTTGCTGTCGGTGAGCGTTTGTTCGAGCACCGGGTGGCGGCCGTTGGTGATGAAAAAACTGTTGGACGCGTCGAGCACCGGGCGGCAGTGGCGGTGGAGCTGGGCGCCATCGGCCAGGGCGCAGAGCACGTCGATTTCGGCGACGGCGCTGGCGGTCTGCTGGAGGCGCGGGAGGTGGGTGATGACTTGGGCGCGGAGTTGGGCGAAGAGCTCGGCTTCCAATTGCTTGGAGCGTTCTTCGGCGCCCAGCACTTTGTTTTCCATCTCCTTGAGCGCGGGCGTGATGTAGCGCTCGGCATTCGACATGGTTTGCTTGCGCGTGTAGTCGTCGGGCACCTTGGCGAGCTGCGAGGTGGTGATCTCGATGAAATACCCGAAGACGTTGTTGAACTTGATCTTCAGCGAGTCGATGCCGGTGCGCTTGCGCTCGTCTTCCTGGAGGCGCGCAATCCAGTCCTTGCCGCCGCGCGCCGCGCCGCGCAGCTCGTCGAGCTCGGCGGACCAGCCGTCGCGGATCATGCCGCCGTCGCGGTGGTGGCCGGGCGGTTCATCGACCAGGGCGGCGGCCAGCAGAGTGGTTAGATCGGCGAAGTCGTGGAGCTGGTTGCAAAGCAGCGGAATGAATTCCGCGCTCCGTAAAGAAGAGAGATCCTGCTTGAGGGCGGGGATGTGGGCGAGCGAGGTGGCGAGCGACTGGAGGTCGCGGGCGTTGCCCGAGCCTTGCGACAGCCGCGAGGTGGTGCGCTCGATGTCACGGATGCCTTTGAGGGCCTCGCGGCATTTCGCGAGCAGGAATGGTTCCGCTAGAAACGCGGCGATCAGGTCCTGGCGGGCAGTCAGGATTGTTAGATCACGCAGCGGGTGGAGGATCCAATCGCGCAGCAGCCGCGCGCCCATCGGCGTGGCGGTGCGGTCGAGCACGGCCAATAACGTGTGCTGCTTGCCGGAGCGCGACTCGACGAGGTCGAGGTTGCGCTGCGACGCGATGTCGATGAGCACGTGGGCGGCGCTCTCGCGCACGCGCGGCGGGCGCAGGTGGTCGCACTGGCGGCGCAGCTGGTGGATCAGGTAGTGGAGGACGGCTCCGGCCGCACCGCTGGCGGCGTGCAAGTTGCCGCAGCCGAAACCATCCAACGAGTGGACGTTGAAATGGTCCTTGAGGAGCTGGCTGGCATGCTCCGGCAGGAACGCGTAGCCGTCATAAACCAGGCCGTTGGTCAGCGCCCCGAACTCGGCGGTCTGGTGGTCGGGGATCAGCAACTCGGAGGGTGCCAGGCGGGCGAGCTCATCCTCTAACTGGCCAAGGTCCGCGAACTCGGCGATGGTGAACCCGCCGGTGGTGTGGTCCACGCAGGCCAGCCCGATGGATTTCCCGCAGCGGCACACTGCGGCGAGGTAATTCGGCCGCTGGTCGTCGAGCAGCGTGAGGTCGTCGATGGACCCGGGCGAAATGATGCGGGCGATCTCGCGGTCGACGAGCTTGCCGGGTTTGGGTTCGGAGGTTTGCTCGGCGATCGCGACGCGTTTGCCGGCTTTGAGCAGGCGGGCGAGGTAGCCTTGGGCGGCATGATAGGGCACGCCGCACATCGGGGTGCCGCCGCGCTTGGTGAGCGCCACGTTGAGGATCGGCGCGGCGGTTTTGGCGTCCTCGAAGAACATCTCGTAAAAATCCCCGAGCCGATAGAGCAGGATCACGTCGGCGGGCAGCGATTTGCGCATCGCCAGATACTGGGCCATCATCGGCGTGCTCGCAGGAACCGTCATGCCCAAGAGAATGCCGGGCAACGCACGAGGAATCAAGAAACCAAGCTGACGGGCGCGCATTTTTGGCGGCGGGACCAAAGCATCTTGACAGGACGGGCGTCATGCCGTATCCAGTATGGCATGAAAATGACCATGCATATTGACGAGGCGCTGCTCAAGCGGGTGATGGCGGCCTACGGCTACGAAAGCAAGACCGAAACCGTGGCCATGGCCTTGCGGGAATTGGACCGCAGGGAGCGTTTGCGGGAATTCGGCAGAACGGGTCTGGGGCTGACTCCGGATGAATTGGCGGATGCGGTGGACCCGAACTATGACTTGATGGCGATGAGAGTGGCTGAAATCCCCCCGAATTATGGAAAATGACATCTTGGTGGACAGCAACGTCTTCATGGATTTGCTGAATCGCGGTCGTGACCCGGCGATCTGGCTGGTGAAATGGGCGGGCAAGAGCAATTTGGCAACGTGTGGGATGGTTAGGCTGGAGGTCTTGCGCGGGATCAACTCACTCAAGCAGCTCACGCAGATTCGCGCCTTCATGGATGTGATGGTCAATGTGCCGAGTGACCAGCGGTTGTGGCCGGCCGCCACCGAACTGGCGTGGAAACTGGATCGCAAGGGACTGGTGATTCCGAGCGCGGATGTGGTGATCGCGGCGAGCGCCATGAGAATCGGCGCGGCGGTGTTGACCTCAGATACCCATTTCTCCCAGATCGAGGGCTTGCGGGTGATCACCCCGCCGGCAGAGTGGTTCGGGGCTTGAGGCAAGGTGGCGCGGCCTCGATGAGGCCGCAGAGGAGCATGGCACGTCACAGGGCCGTGGTTGGGCGGTTCTCCGTCATGCGCCCTCGTCGAGAGCGCGCCACCTGACGGGATCGCACCGGCCGCCAGGTGGCGCGGCTCAGGGGACGGGCACCCCAGCGACGACCCGCACCCGCATGAAGCAGCCGACGGCGCTGGCGTGCAATCCGTGACGGTGACCATCCCCGAAAGCCCTAGCCCCACGATGTTTGGTCGGCTCAAGGTGCTGCAGCTATAATCCTAGAAAGTGAGTCGGGAGGTTCATCTGAAAAAACCGGCCTTGCATAAAAGCATATTTGTGCGACGCTTCAGGTATGCGAACGACGATTGATCTTCCCGATCCCTTGTTCCGAGAGGTGAAAACCCGAGCGGCGCGTGAGGGCATGAAGCTGCGTGAATTGGTGATTTGCTTCCTTGAAGCGGGCATCCGGGAGCGGGATTCGAGTCATGCCCAAGCCCCGGCACCCACGCGCACCCCGCTGCCGATTTTCCGCCAGCCCAATGGCACGGTCATTCCAGCGCGGACCAATGCCGAGATTTTCGAAATTCTGGATGCCGAAAATCCTCCCTCAGATGAAACGCCCTCCCGGTAGCGATCTGCCCGACGTCAATGTGTGGTTGGCCCTGTCGGATACCCGCCACGCCCAACATGCCGCAGCCCGCCAATACTGGAACGGGCCGCGGGCCGCGCAGGTGGTGTTCTGTCGTGTCACGATGCTCGGGTTGCTGCGCATATCAAGCAACGCCAAAGCCATGCACGGACAGACGTTTTCCAATGCCGAGGCATGGGCGATTTACCACACGTTTCAAGGCATGACGGACTGCGAATTGCGGCAGGAACCGCCACGCCTGGAGACGGCATTTGCCTCTCTCACGCTGGATGCCAGCCTGCCCCACCGCCTCTGGACGGACGCCT
>Ga0114958_10000147_pt1 | contig 57690 bp, 57 predicted proteins | sample C_130208_EF_Meta_FD_89577 | JGI IMG/M metagenome (GOLD analysis project Ga0114958, IMG submission 89577) | Freshwater microbial communities from Lake Croche, Canada to study carbon cycling - C_130208_EF_MetaG | ecosystem: Environmental > Aquatic > Freshwater > Lake | place: Lake Croche, Canada... | reverse complement strand
TCCCGAAGGGAACCCCCGTGAAAAGTGAATTTTCTAACGTAATTATATATGTCCAGGAAATTAACTACCGAATTTGATGAGGAAGCAACGGCTCGGGATTTGGGGGGTGATTTTGATGAAGAACAGGAGATTGATATACAATTTGATACACCACAAAAACCAAATTGGCGCGAAAGCCCGAAAGCAAGCGATAAACAGTTGTTGGCGTTCAAAGAACAATTAGAGCCCAAGATTGGAGCTATTGAATCAATTAAACGCGTTCTTGGGCGTCCGGAGGTTATAGTGGCATGTTTAGCGATTGGTACTTGTGTATTATACAAAATTGTTAATGGAAATTTAGTCCCATTCACTACCGGCGGTAAAACTCGCAGAAAAAAGCGAAATAAAAAGCGAACGTTACGTAGAAAATCTAAGTAATATATATGTCTTGTCCACCTTTACCAGAAACTACTGATGATTTATTAGACGCAAATGGGGATTATTTAGAAGTTCAATTTAATTCTTTAGTAGAAGGTAGTGTATATATATTTTATAATCAATGGACGAATGTGATGATGTGTGTACATATTCTTTTTATAAATGATTTTGGTCCAAATGATTTTGGTCCAAATGATTTTGGTCCAAATGATATTCAAATAGTGTATAGAATAATTAATGATGATGGAAACCACAATATGGAAACGTTAACTATTGATCGGGATGAATGGGTCGCTAGTCAACTCCGTGCTTTTCGTCGGGTGAAACAAGCATTGCAACCTGTTGAACGCAGCGTTATTCCAGGCCGATCTATGATAGGAAAACGCGGTGCCGGCAGAACAAAACGACGCCGACAAAAGAAATCGAAGAAAACAAGGAAATCAAAGAATAGGAAGAAGAAGCCCTAAATAATACCCTTCATCAATCCCGAATTTGAAACATCCATAATTGTTACGCCTATTTCTTTATTATCAAGATTGTGAAGCAATCGGCGTTCGTCATATACGTTATTTTGTGAGTATATGTTCTCAATATCCAATTTATCCCAAAAATTACAGTCCACCGCAATCTCATATTGTAATAGTTGACATCTCAATTTATGTGATAAAGCATACTCATTACCAAACAAACGCATTTTATTGTCAATAAACCCCCAATACAACGCGTTATATGTGACACCGGCACGGAACGAGCAGTACTCTTGGGTTTCTAAATACACATGTCGCAAAAATGAAATTGCGAGAGAAGCACACCAACCTGTCATGGGGAATAGCCATTCCACATTCAATACAAACATATAATGTTCATTTGTGATTTCATAAATGTAAATATACGGATAATAATAACTCTTCAATATTTTGATGATATCATCGTGGAATTTATTGTGTAGTTCAATTTCCCCCAATGTAGTATTCGGTTTTGTAGACTCAGTTTTGAAATCAAGTGATATCTGCACTACACTATTTTTGGTTTTTTTAAATCTACCATTTACTATAAAACTATCGTTAATATTATTTTGTAAATACACTGAGCTGTTTCTCAAATCGTTTATTATAATGAATTGTATATGAAAATGTTTATTTATGAGGCAAATATAAAGACGAACGTAAATTGGTGTTCTCGTAATCGTGTAAATAATTAATGGACGTTTCACTGTTTTTCCCGCCAAAAACAAATGAATAATGTTTTTCTGTATATTGTTCGCCGAATGATATTTTGGTAACAACACATTTGAATGAATGTATGACAAAAATGGCGACATAATTCTACCGATGAATGATGAAAGCAAAACATGTTTCTCAAAACCAAGCAGTTGAACGACGTCGTTTGTGACATCCACAATAATCCCGTTTGTATCACACATTATTTCGTAATGTGGCTCATCCGCAACCTTATTTGTTTTCTTGAATAATTGAAATATAAATTTACTCATACTATACGAAATACGTATATTGTTTCTAAATCATTGAATATTATTAGTTCAACGAGACAAAAAAAACCCTGTTCAAATAATATGTTCATTCTATACATATTATTATTTCTATTCTTGATTATTTGCTCATACATCAAATACAAATATGGATTTTGGACATATCAACCCGTATTCCATATTTATGATTTAGGATACCTCATTTACCCACCAGGTATTATTGTTCATGATCTTCCACAAAAAAACAAATATACCAATTTCAAAAATGTCTCAACAATTGTATTCGATACTATGACACAACTACAAATTGACAAATTTGTCAACTTTGTAAAAATTAATTATTTAAAAAATCAATTTACACCTGATTCTAAAACAATTTGTCCATATTTTCAAGGACATAATACAAAATCATTTGTATCATTTTATAATGAACCCATTTTATTGCTCGACTCAAAAAACGGCACTACCATTGATGAAAACAAACTAATTGGTGTAATATCATCGCATCCAATCCATATTACCATTCACAATGACAAAAAAAATCCAACTTCTAGTTTCAACGCATACTGTGTGAATTATTTGTGTATTGACGGATTGTATCGCAAAAAAGGAATCGCTCCACAACTCATTCAAACACATCATTACAACCAAAGTCATGCGAATCCTGATATTTGCGTTTCACTATTCAAGAGGGAAGGTGACCTAACAGGGATTGTTCCATTGTGTGTATACAAAACGTATGGGTTTTCAGTTGATAAGTGGACAAAACCACCCAATTTATCACCTGCTTACAAATTATTGGAAGTAAATCAACAAAATATTCATTTACTAGTTGATTTTATAAAATTGACAGGTCCTAATAAGTTTGATATTGTAATTACAACAGAAATTTCAAATATGATTGAACTAATCAAGTCCAAGAATATTTTTATAAATGTAATTTTGTTAGAGAATACTATTGTAGCAGCATACTTTTTTCGCAGAACTCGAGTATTTGTAGAAAAAAATATGGAGGTATTATTATGCTTTGCTTCAATCAACAATTGCGAAAATAATGATTTATTTGTTAGTGGGTTCAAAATAAGTTTTTGGAAAATTGCCAATGATAATAATATGGGGTTTGCTACCATTGAAAATATTTCAAATAATAATATCATAATTGATAACTTGGTTTTAAAAACGCCACCTACGACGATAAGCCCTACCGCATATTTTTTCTATAATTTCGCATATCCATCTTTTCAGCCCCAAAAGGTCTTACTAGTAAATTAATCATCATCGTCATCATAAGTATAACCGCCACTGGCCGCCCCACCACTTCCTCCACCACCCCCACCACCACCCTTTTTCTTGTCCTCGCACTCTTGACAAGCACGTCCAAGATCAATAAATGTCTTCCTCTGTTCCCTACTTAAGCTCTTACACTTCTTAATGCGACTATTATTCAAGTTCATGTTGTTGATACCTACACGCATATCATTGGAAACAGTAAATGTCTGGGGGCCCAACTCCAACAAAAAAATCTGGTGATTACGATTATAAAACAGAAGCGGGTCACCATCATCATCTGTATCTACGATACCACACGTACAGTCATCAATGTGGATAGTATCATTCCCCTTTTTACAACGAACATCAATACAATCAATATCATTCATGTATTCGTGAAAAAACTCGTTTGCCTGAAACTTATCATCAAACATGAATACCTTTGGAGCATTAATGGTGACGCGTCGCATTAAATGAATGTGCTTGTCCTCTTCCTCCGTCTTATAATTATAACATCCAGCGTGTGTGCAGTGAACAATCAGGTACTTTACCATATTGTATTACTATATGGAACAGGTTTAAATCATTTTCATATCAAATATGTTTTATTTTTTACAAATAGAACATAAATATATCCCGTAAGGGTCTTATAGAATGGATAATTTCTGGTATTTTTTCCCACCAGATAACTCGGTTGTTTACGAAATTACCGCATTTGATGATGGAAATGATAAGTATAAAAAATATGTAAATCGGTGGTATATTTATGGATCATGGCGTGGAAAAGTCGCCTTAATGAATGCTGTAGACCAGAATATTCGCCTGACTAGTATTTCCAAGTGGAAGTTATTGGAGTTAACGAGTGTACTTACCCGCTCTAGCGAATGAATCCACGACAAAAATGATAAATATTCCTAAAAACGAATATAAAACAACCTCTTCTGTTACGTTGTTGGTTCTCTCGTCTTGCTTTTCTTCAAGAAGATTTATCATGTAATTCAGCTTCTGAACAAGAACATCTTGACCAACAGGTTCATTCATTTGCCCAGTAGCATAATATTGCCTATTGACGGGATTTGTTTTGTAGCCCGGCAAAACGCGGTTATAGTATTCTTCGGTGCTTTTATTGTCTCCATAATTTGTGTTGAAATTGTTAAGTTCCAGATCATTATCGCTAGTATTGTAAGTTGGTTGAGGAGGTTTACCTGCGACCTTGAACATATTCATATTGTTTTCACTTGACATATTGTGCATTTGTTCAGTAGTAATTGTTTTGGTTACGCCAGATGATTGTGGGGGTGGGGGAGGATTGAAATCCCCTAAATCACCATCTAAAGATGAGTCAGTAGAATTCTCGTGGATTTTTTCCAAAACACTATTTACTTTTTCCGTATTTCCTTTAGGATACATCTTTTGCGTTTTTGTGTGTTGACGTTTACGGTTCATAATAGTATCATTATTCTCCTCTTTTAAATTATCATCAAATGGGGCAGCATACATTGCTAAAGACATTCTTCTTAATAAAAATTAAGATAATAATTTAGTAAACAGACTGAAATGTTTTCAAAAAAAATATTTGAATATTTATATATGGACTTCAAATTGTTTCGTAGCAAGAAAGTTGGCGGCGCTGCTGTACTCCTACTTATTGTGTTAATATCTCAATCAAGAATCTTTGATATGCTTATTGAAACGGCTTTAGGTCGAACACTTTTGGTAGCGCTGATAATAGCGGCGAGTTACATGAATAAAATTTTAGGAGTTGTTTCTGTATTACTGATTATAATTGCGTTCAGCACTAGTGGGATTATGGAGGGGATGGAGAATGCGATTGACAAGCCGAAGGCAACTGACAAGCCGAAGGCAACTGAAAAGCAAATGATGACTGACAAGCCGAAGGCGACTGACAAGCCGAAGGCGACTGACAAGCCGAAGGCAACTGACAAGCAAATGATGACTGACAAGCCGAATGCGACTGACAAGCAAATGATGACTGACCAGCATATGGCGACTGAGACTGAGAAGAAAGAAGAACCTATAAAAGGGAAGGAGGGGTTCGACATTTTAGGAAAAGAGGCTATGATGCGTTCTAAAGACTCGAACAAAATACCTGTTCATAAGTCGACAGTGGAGGGATTTGAACCATATGACGATGAGTTCACCTCATATTCTATGTTCTAAACTTTTTATAGATGTATAATAATAGAATGAAAAAATTTATTATTATATTACTACTATTTATTGTTATTTTTCTACTATACTTTTATCAAAAGTGGACTATAGAAGAAGGGTTTACCCCTGTGATGCGTAGAATTTACAGACCATATGTTAGGCGTGCGCGTGTTACCACCGAATCATTTTTTACCGATAAATCGACGGATGTTTCCAACATGTTTCGGCGATTTGGAATTATGTAAAAAATATTTTAACATGATATTGTAATACGAATGAAAGCAAAAACAGTCGTCGATCAACCGGTCGGTTTTAGTTGGATAATTCATTTTATACATAATCACGTAATGTATTTAAATAATAGCAAATATTTTGCGGGAGTTGTCATGATTTTACTCAACGTAGGGTCGAAATTTATTTCTATTCAATTTAGCAAGTCAACAGAAGAATATTTGAAATATTCCATAAGTAAACAACTCCTTGTATTCTCGATGGCGTGGATGGGAACTCGTGACATATATACCGCATTGGGACTTACTGCGATATTCACTGTATTGTCTGAGTATTTATTGAATGAAGAAAGTGCGTGCTGTGTAGTTCCTCATAAGTATAGAGTTCTCCACAAATTAATCGATAAAAATAAAGATGGTAATGTTGATGAAACTGAAATAAATTCCGCAATCGCAATACTTGAAAAGGCAAAACGTGAAGAACAGAAGAAAAGGCAAAAAGACCTTCTTTTGAAAATGGATTTTTACAGATACGATTATGACAGTAACAATTTATAATTATCTATTTCTTCTTGTTATATTTCTACTGGTTGTATTTCTACTGATTGTTGGGCTGGTATTCTTTTGTGTTATATTTTGATAACGATTTGGCGCATATACCGGTCGTGGAATATATTCTTTTCCCCATAATTCATCCCAGGAACGGACAACGGCATTTTCTTTATTTCTACATTTAGCGCTTCGCATTTGTTCCCCTGTTAATGTTGTTCCTGGCTCTAACTCCATATATAACTCTACCATGATTGCTGTCAATGGTTTTTCTTCTGGTTTCGCAAGATTAATTGTTTGTTGTCGTGGTGTAAAATTTGGATATGAATATTGATTCATATATTGGCCAGGATAAGGATTTTGACTTTGATAAGAGTTTTGATAAGGATTTTGACTTTGATAAGGATTATACCCAGGATTATAACCAGGATTATAACCAGGATTATAACCATAATATGGGTTTGGGTAAGGATTCGCACCACCTGTCATTATTGCGGGGAAAAAATATGGCCTAGGAAACATTCCAGTATATAATTTCTCAAATGTATTTTTCATTGTGTTATATTTACCAGACGTAACATTATAATCTATGATTCTTCGCACAGAAGTATCTATTTGTTCAATATACCAATACAATTGTGGGTTTGTCGATTGAAGCAGATCCAATGATTGTGTATTTCTATCAACTATTCCTGATTTTATGTTTGCCTCCAATGCCAATATTTCAGCTGATCTGCGTTTCGTTTCCTCTGGATTTGTTTCTCTCGTTTGTAAATCATTAAGGTGTGCCAATTCCTTTTCTTTTACACCCCGGTCAGTTCTAAGGGTACCATAATAAATACCATACAGCCAAAATAATACATAAAATGGTGGCACCATGACACTTGGATCAAATGAAGTGGGAATATCAAAAATTGCTACAGGTGGTTTGAACTTGGGTCTATCAAATGTGATTAGTTCCCAATGAGCATTGTCACCTGTATTGTACAAAAATACATATCGTGAATTATCATTACATATTGCCGGAAACGGAAATCCAACTCGTATATTACTAATTTCGCGTTGTTGTTGTCTTCTTTGTTCGGCTTCTCTTTTCCTTGTTTCTGCCACTTCCCTCACTTTTTGTTCGGCAGCTGCTTGAGATGCTTGTTCGGCTGCTTTTTCAGCAGGTGATGCGGAGCGTGTTAATGCGCCACCTGTCATAATTGTTTCGGGTAACTCTTGAAGTGTTACAATATGTAAATTCAATGTATTACACAATTCTATAATTGCTTGATTATCTCCCCAATATGATGAACTTAACATAAACTTTTTAATTTCTTCAACAGGTTTCAAATCTTGGAATGGCTCTAATTTCTTTGTTTCCGCAATTGGTCTGTTAATAGTTCGTATTTTGTTTTCCAATAATCGTTTAGCAGTATCGTATACAAAATTAACAATTCGCTTGTAATTTTCCGGTGTCAAATTGTCGAGATATTGTTTATATTGTTCATCTGTGGTTGTATTTTTTTGAGCAATCATAAGATCGTCCACCCCTTCTTTTGTCAAATCTTCGATATTTCGTAAACCAACAATCAAGTCCTTTACAATATCTTTAAAGGCACCATTCAATAAATTGCGCATCGTTTCGCGTTCACTAGTTATGCTATTTTTTACAAAACTGTTGAACACTAGTTGTCTCACATATAACTGTGTAAATGGATTTCCATCCTTTCCGTATATGCCGCTAATTATTTTGTTTGGATTATTGTAATTATAAATGTTGATCGCCTGCGCCACCGATTCAAAAAAACAGTTCCCACCGCCCTTATTGCTTCTCACCTTCAGCCCATTAACCGATTGTTGATAAGCGTCCAAACTAATGTTAGCTCCTCCCTGTGCTTTTACAGATGAATATTGTTTTAATAAATCAGTAATTAATCGTTTAATTGGTTCATTACCTACAAATTGATACAATATATTCTGTAATCGAAACATAGTTGATTTCAAATTAAAATATTTTTGAAGTGGTTGGGTATTTGATGATACCGGGGGCAATTGTATTTCAGGTTCTTCTGTTTTTTCAATTTGTTGTGTTACTTCCGGTGTTTTTTCTGGTTCTTTATATCCCGACCCAGTCCCTAAATCTTGAATGCCAGCCGAATCAGGGGACATCTCAACGCCGCCTTTTAAACTATCCAATTCTTGACGAGCTTTATCAATGAGCGAATTGACAATTGTTTCATTGTATATATTGCGTTGCGCCATATAAGGGTCCACTGGGGCCGCTACCAAAGCCCAGTTGCCTTCTTTAGATTGCGTTGTTTTGATTCGCTTAATGCTCTTATCCACAATAACATATGGTTGGCCACTTATATTCAACACACTTGCTGGTGGAAATATGATATCTAATGTTGTTTGTATGTTTTTTCCAATAATTCCGCGCTCATTTGCTTCTTCCCAAGTGTATGGTTGCTTGGCATGAAGATTAATCATAGAACTGAACAGACCCGGTTCAAAAAACTCTAGGATTTGAAATTGCTTTGGTACATTATTTAAAATAAGTGGTTTATCATATTCAATCAGCGGATCAATATATACCTTTTTTAAATTGGACATCTTTGGAAATGTCATTGAAGGAGTATACTCAATTATGGGATACTTTGGTTCTCCTGTAATCAGTCGTATCAACAGTTGATTGGGAATCACCTTGGGTTTTGTAGAAACATTTTGTATACTCATAGGTTGTTTTGTAAGCAGGCCTTTATTATCATCTTTTTTATCGGTATTGTTGTTGGGTTCATCATATTCGGGTTCTTCACTTTCTAATGTTCTTTGAATAGCATCCTGTAAATCAGCGTCTTCTTCATTTGCCGGTTTCTTAGGCTCAACAGGCGACATTACAGAAGGAACAACCGGGGGCTGGCTTAGCGGGACAACTGGAGGCTGGCTTGGCGGGACAACTGGAGGCTGGCTTGGTGGCAGAACTGGAGGCTGGCTTGGTGGCAGAACTGGAGCCTTGCTTGGCAGCGGGGCAGAAGGCAATCGGTATTTTGACTTACTTTTGCGCGAACTGGCTATGGGAGCAGCTTTGGTAGGAGCCCCTCCTCGTAAACTTCTTGTTCCGCTCTGCGTTTTTTGTATTTTTTTGGAAATTTGTGCAGACATACCTACTATACTATGTTTACATTAAATAAAATTGATTTAAATTTGATTAAAAAATCAAATACTAAATACAAACAAACATCAAAGATGAAACTTATACAACTAAATGGGTTGGTAGAAGGATCTGTTGTCAAACGCCCATCCAAGATTGTAAAAAGTCCCTATGTTGCCGACGTTTTATGTAAAGATGGAACCGAGGCATTGGCACACACAGCATCACTTGGTTGTTGTGGATTGGCGGAATCGGGGGCTACACTTTTGATGGCACCCATCATATCTAAATCAACAAAGTGTAATTATCGCGTATACTGCTCCATATTTCAAGAAAAAGAAAAGGGACATGAGACAATTATTGGAATATACCCCAAACTAGCCGAAGATTTGGTAGAACAAGCAATGAATCGCAATTGTTTATCCAGTTTACAAAATGTTGGCGTGTATAAGCGCGAAACCACCATACGCGTAGATGGTAAAGTCAACTCCAGATTTGATTTTGTCGGGATTGATAAAAATAAAGTCCCATTCATAATGGAAGTGAAAAATGTTCCTCTTGCCGACTATGAACAACGAGGCAAAAAATGTTACGATGACAGAGCACCCAATTCCAAGGTCGCTTATTTCCCTGACGGGTACCGAAAAAAAAGCACCGACACAATTAGTCCTCGAGCAGTCAAGCATTTGGCTGAGCTTGCGCTTATCAAAAAGGAGTCAGTTACCCGTTGTATATTGTGTTTTGTGATTCAGCGAAGCGATGTTGATCGATTTCAAGCATCAAATGTTGACCCGGAATATGCCGAGGCGCTGAAAAATGCGATGTCTGTCGGGGTTGAAGTTATACGAATGGTTGTTCATTGGTCGCGGGATGGGCAGGCTACTTTTGTTAGAGATGATTTGCCACTAATTATACCTTGATTATTATACACCCTTCCTTTTAGAAATCCACTTTTGGAAAAAGTGGAGCAAAAAAAGGGTTTACGGGGGCTTTGTCCCCGTGTGGATAAAAAGATGGGATTACGAGGGCTTTGCCCCCATGGGGAACAAAATTTTTCTCGCTTTTTCCAACAGCGACTTTTAGAGAAGTTATACATATTTTTTTAACCATTATATATAATGATGGAAACTGATGTGAAAGGCCCACCAAATGTACCAAAAATTTATAACTATGGCAAACAAAATGAAAAATTATGGTTAGCAGACGCAACAATGAATGATGCTGAACATGATATAAGTTTATTAACGCAATACTTTCGTGGTCCACAACAAAAATCACAAGTTCTAAATGCCTTTTTAGCAGGTATACCTGCTCCTGGGCTTGCTGTCCAAAAAATAGGTACTGAATGGGATGTATTAAATTCTGTTTTATATTCATCTGGAGGTCCTGATAATGAACGGATAGATACCCCCTTTCAACAATTAATTGAAGGAGGAGGAATTCCAGATGTTACTCAGGGTCTTTCTCCAAATGGCCCATTACCATTACGAATTGGAATACCAACAAATCCGCAATTGAAACCCCAAACTGGAGATTTTGAGTTTGCTAGAAATTATACAGCTGTAAGTTTTACAATTAAATCAGACACAAATATTAAACAGGGTTTAACTCCTACTCCTTCTGGTGCAAACATAGGAGAACTATTTTGCCAAAACACAGAATTGTTTGGTAGCAGTAGTAAAGCAATTTTTGTTGTTGATTTCAATCAACATGGATTTTTATCACAATTAAAAATGGGTCTTGCCACGGAGGCGGGAACAGACAAAAGTATATATATTGTAACAACCCCAGAAGTTATAAATGACCCAGCATCCAAACCAAGATTTGATGATAAATTATTATATTTTAACGCCAGTGGCATTAATTTGGTATCTTTAGTTCAAAAAGATCCAGAAGATACGTTTTATACACCGTTTGATGAGAGGGATGAGTCATCTAACAACAACTTTTTTAGCAAGATGGAATTTATTTTATCACCACTTTTAAGCAATACAACAAAAAAAAGTACGAGGTTGTATACAAATGTGAATATTGGATATCGTCCAGGTGGTGTTGATTCATTTTTTGTTAATTTGCCAGATAGTAAATACGGCAATAGTAACGAAGAAGTCTCCGCAAAAATAAGTAAAATTTGTCAGAATATTCCAATTGGTGGTAGTAATAAAGATGATTTTGAGTTGAATTTAAATGTCCAACGAAAAAGAGCGGGTGATTGGTGGCAAGCATTATGTTGTCTTATGATTTATACAAGGGTCTTTGTTGATGTATTTGGACCTAGTAATAGACCCCCAGTAAATTTAACACCAGATATTCCGTGTTATTTTGTTACACATGATAAAATCGCCGCATCATATGCTTTGGCTATGGGATGTAATGTAATATTTATTGATAATTTTGGTCGTGTTATTGTTTTAAAAAATATGGAGGACTTGACATTTATTAATCAAGATGGTAAACGCGTTGATCCAAATATAGCAATTTTAGCTAAATTGAAGACAAAAATATTTGATGAGAATGCTGCTTTTACTGAATTTCTTTCTGAAATTGAAGTTTATAATAGAAAACGAAGCGAGTTATTAGTAAGATTAGATGCCGAGTTAAGAGGCGCTATCGATTTATTCGAAAAGAACCAATTTGATATACCAACAGGTAATTTTGACTCTATTCAAAACATTTTTCGAGCTGCTGTTAAATTGTCATTTGCTTTAAAATCATTGCCTGATATTAGGAATGATTATGATATTGTTACTAAAAATATAGAAGAAGTACGCAAATTAATTGATCAAGATATTACCCCAGATAAATCAGTATTTTTATCGAATTATAATAGGAGTTATAATAGTTTATGTTCTGTAAAACGTTTGTTGGATAATATTCCGGTTCCTCCGGATGTGGTATCCCTTGATATTTTAGTGTCCGCAAAACTAAATTTATTCATTGATAAAATAGAAAGACAGCGTGTGTATACATCAATTAGTTCATTATTTACAGGTACAGATGAAAATACTGTAGATTTTCGTTCGCTTAATTCTCAAGGCACTCCAGAATTCTATCCCGAAAAACATTCATTTTTGTCATTTATTCAAAATATACCACATGATTTGAGAATGAAAATATTAGAAAGTATAAATGGAACTTTAACAGCGGTAACAATAGGGCATAGTGCTACCTTATCTGACGGAAAAAAGACAAGGCGCGGTGTAAATGTATCTCAAAATATTCGTGTGAACAATATCTTTAATTTTATACTAGAGGCAAGATATTTGTTATATGTCCCACCGCCTAGTAAAGAGATGGTTGATGACTTAGCCGCAAAGCGCGATATTTCCCAACAGGAAGTTGGAAACCAAGAAGAAATGAAAAGATTAACAGATGAACTAGGTAGAGAAATGGGTCAAATGCGCGAACAAGAAAAGGATGTTAACTCTGTGAAACCACCTCCTGAAGCCCCCTTTGAAACATTAGTTTGTGTAAGTGATACAATGGCAGAAATTCTTATCAATAGTGATTTTGTTGAAATTTCTATACTAAATTCTAAAATTAGTTCCTTAAAACCAACACTCGGCTCTTTGGAAGAAGAGACTTCTAGTGATGAAGATGCTTCTGGTGATGAAGATGAAGGTAATAAACGCGATACCTCTAAGTTTTCAGAACCCTCTTCGCCTCCACGAGAAAAAAAAAGGCAAGATACAACCAACACTGATGATGCCAGTATGGAGCCAACTCAGGCGCCTGTGGAATCCTTTGGACCTTTAGATATTAATGTAGAGGTTCAAGAAAATCCAAGAACCACCAGATACTCTTTAATGACTGGTTTACTTACAAATACTCAAGTTTATTATACGAATTTTAATTCATTTTTTACAGAGAAACAACTTGGTGGTGGGCTTGGTTTAGATAATGATTTATTTGAGGAGGGTAGTGCCCAAAAGGATTTTGTTATCCCGAATCTTGAGAAAATGTTGGATGGACCACCGCCGGACGGATCAGCAAATATAAGTAATATAAATTTTGGTTATCATCCACTGTTACCACTCTATATGATGTTATCTGCGTTTTGGTATTCTATTGGCCCTGAAATAGTGGATGACGCATTTTTTAATTCTTATATAAGATATTGTAATTTGTTAGATGTCATGATAACGGAACTTATACAAATTAGTTCTGTTGAACCTGTTAAAGCATTTATTATTGGGTTTGCTTTGAAAGCATTTCTTTTCAACCCACAGTGTGAAGACAGGTTCTTAGATTATGGTGTAAGATATGATTATTTTGAAGACATAAATAATATATTTCAGCCAAATGGTATTAAATTTGATACAGATTATGATTATCGTATGATGTTATTAATAAATAGTTCGTTATCAAACTATGTTTCTGGTACTATTTATGTTACTGCGAACGAGTACAATTTTGAAAAACAGTTATTAAATCTTGATTTTGTAAAAAGTTTTATAACAAGAAATTATTTAGCTACGCACCCTTCTCCTCCTCCTCCCGGTGGTCCTCCTCCTCCTCCCGGTCCTCCTCCTCCCGGTGGTCCAGGCGATGATGGTAGTGGTAGTCCTCCTCCTGATGAGGCTGGCGATCTTACTCCTCAGGGTAATACTCCTCGAAGTCCTGATTCTCCAATTGGAGCTACTCCTAGTCAAAACCTTAGTCAATACCAATTTACACCAGAATCACAAGGTTCCGTGCTTCGTGCTACCCCATATGAATTGTTAGATGCGAATAATCCAAATTATGATTTACTACACAATAGAATATTTAATTTACTGTATATGGTTCACAATGGAGTTAGGCAAAATACGCCAGGTCCTAACTTATTTAGCCCTGATAGTCAGGGATATGCTGCTGAATCTGCTGCTAGTTCTGTTGCTAGACCTCTTGCTACAACGGAGATAAGTCCGGCAGTTAGCCCTTTCGTCAGTTCTCGTCGTCTCTTCACACCCAGTCCTAAGAAAAATGATAATGATATGAAAGGCGGGGGCAAACAAAAAACACAAAAACGAAAGCACCGAAAAAATACACAAACAAAACGTAAACAAATTAAGAAAGGTGTAAAAAAAACTAGAAAACTGAGGAAAACTGGAAATAAAAATAAGTCAAAAAAACGTTAAAATATAATTTCATTTGAATAAAAATTGAAATGAAATTATATTTTATATTATATTGTAAAAAATGGCTACTATCAATTCAACCTTTGAGGAACTTCGTCTCTATTATGACACTGTGCTGAATACCGACAAATCTACATACAAGTCAAGTAATGATGAACCAACTCCTATTATGTGTGCTAGTGAAATGGTTAATAAAATTCCGGAAGAATTGTGGACTCGTGAAGACCTTGCGATCTTGGATCCCTGCTGCGGAAATGGAAATTTGTTTATTCCAGCATTCTTTAAATTGTTGGCTGCCGGACATACCAAAACTGATATTCTAAATAATATTCTAGAGTTCAATGACATCAATGAACCGCGACTTACCAATGTACGCACTGTATTTTGTGCCGACAAATACAATTTGCGTATTACTAGCAATGATTTCTTGGAAACTGTGGATACCGGACGGCGCTATGATCTAATCGTTGCTAATCCACCATATGCGAAATTGATGGAGAATGGAAAACGCGCATCAAAGAATCATAACTTAATCAAGGATTTTATTGAGCAGTCTCTGGCACTGTTAAAACCTGGCGGATACTTGATGTTCATTACTCCTGATAATTGGATGTCATTTGCTGACAGAAATCAGTTGATTGAAATTATCACCAGTTTACAAATAATTCACTTGGATATTCATGGCGCCAAGCGCTTCTTCAAAAAGATTGGTTCCAGCTTCACATGGTACATTGTTCAAAATTGTCCGTATTACAAGGAGATGACAGTTTCTGGTGTGTGGAAGAAGAAGACTTATGAGAGCAGCGTTATATCGCAGCCGCGGAGATACATTCCTCTGTTATACAATCAACTTGTAAACAATATTCTGGCAAAAACGGTTGACAATGTGGATATTCCCAAATTTGCGGTTCAAACCAGTAGCGATTTACATCGTTATACAAAGGCGGCGCTCATTTCAAATGAGGCAACCGATAAATACAAATATCGTTTGATACATACTCCCAAGCAAACCGCATTCGCATCGAGACCACACAAATTTCAGGAAGGATACAAGGTGTTTATCAGCACTACGGATAAATATCATGTGTTTGTGGACAATTGTGGCATGACGCAATCCATCGCATTCATTATGTGCTTGAGTAAAGAAGAAGCAGAAAAAAATGTGGTTACTCTACAGCATCCTTTATATACGTTTATCAACAATATTTGTAGATGGGGCAATTTCAACAACATTCGTATTTTACAGCGTTTTCCTATTCCAGATCCATCATTCTCCGGTTGTTTATATGAATATTTCAAAATTACTGCGGATGAAATTCAATTTATGAATGAACATATATAATAATGAACAATGAAAACTTGAAAATTATACCCTATACCGCAACCTCATTGTCAATAATTGGAAGATTTATTTTTATGTTCTTGTTATATCAAAATAAGAGCACAAATAGTTTATCATTATTATTTTGTCTTTTGAGTATTTGCTCGTCTAGCATGTGGATATATTACAGTGTTTATACAAGTGATATGCCGATGATTGTAAGAAGTTCTACCGAATTGACATTATTATCAATATCATCCGCATACATAATAAAAAATAAGTGTTTAACCAATCGGCAAATATTGCCACCCTAAAAATTTTTTATTCCGCCTTTTGCGAGCAGTTAGAGCCGAAAATCGGCGGGATGTTATTGTTATAATTGTTATATTTATCAAATAGTTGCGTTTCCTTGGGCCTCATCACATACGGCATCATCGTGATACTATTTCCGTCCAAATCAGTCGTAGTAATCGTGGTCTGCTCCTCATTCTCATAATACGTGAACTTGCACCCGTATCCATCGCTCAATGCCTTTTTCATGAACCTCTGGAACCACTTGTTGGTGAGCGACCCCGTCTCGTAGCACCCGCCTCCAAAGCTGGTGATTCGCTTCGCCATTCCCTGCGTCTCAGCAAAGGATCCCATCTTGACGATGTGCGCGATGCCCTCCTTTTCAATCGTCAAAAGGTATAGCCCTTGAACCTCCTTTTGGACACAGTTCTTCGACGTGACAGTGTCGTTTACCAAGAGCAAGTCACATGTATTGATGAACCTCGCCTTGATGCTGGGCTCCGCCTCAAGAAACTGATCCAGGCGAGCGCAAATTCCGCTCTCAATAATTTGACCAATATCAACATTGTTTACCAACAAATCCTTCACCTCAATCGCAAACCCCGTGTTCGTCTGTTTCAACACCGCAATGATCTCCTTAGTCCCCATTTTTTGTAGTTCGGTCGTGACCTTCTCCGTCATCTCGGCCTTATTTAGTTTTTTCCCTCCCTCCTCTTTCGTCCTCGCAATGCTCAACTTTGCCATCAACTTCTCCAGCTGAGGAACCTTCAGCGACTTAAGCTGCTTGACATACGACTTATTAAACAAATCGTCGAAGCCATGCGCTTTCACAATCACCTGAACTAGCTCTTGCTCTTTCTCTGTAACCTCCGCCAACACCATGTCCATGACCTCTTGAATAGTATCCATCTTATTATAACTTTGAATAGCTTATTCCTTGGAAAAATAAATGGTTTCATTTTTTTTTGATTTTACAAGAGAATTGTTGAATACTAGTTTTTTGTTTTACAATTCTCTTTTCATAACTTTGTGAAAAAGAGAATGAAAATGAGAAATGGTATAATTTCAGGTTTCAAATTGAATATCATCCCAACTCATTTGTTCGGGTGGTTCTGCGGGCGCATATTCATATGGAACTATTGGAGGAGGTGGAGGAGGTGGTGGGGGCGGAGGCGGAGGAGGAGGAATATGCTTTATAAACGAGATTGAAAATGGCGTATAGGTCCATACATCATCATAAAATTTTTCTTCAGGATCATCCGATTCCGATTCTGAATCATAACCCTGATGCCAATAACCATAATTGTTATACCAATCAAGTTCTTCATCCAAGTCATAATTTGGGTCCTCTTTGAGTTTCTCTCTAACATTGTCCGGCATATCACAAGAAAAATCAATACCACAATACCCTTTCAATTTCGTTTCGCAATAACAATGGTATTTGTTTTCCAGAGTTGTCCAAATGCTTTCACCTAATACCGTATCAATTTCAATCACAGTTTCTTCTACTGGCTTATAAGTGTACAATACAATTTCTATAGAACGAAAAATACGAACGAGATTGAATTTCGAGTTCCTTTCATCACGGCATTTATATTTTGTAATTCCTTTCACAATATGTTCATATTTTGGTGTCAACAAATACTCATATATATCTACCATAATATTTGTATTGTATAGCAACTTTAAGTTGTTATTACATTTTTATAAGATTTGCTGAATAAAACTGGAGCAAAATATCTAACACCTTTTCACATTTGAAACAAATGTGTTAACCGAATGAAATTGGTGGGAATTGACCATATACATTTGCCGCATAGGAATATTCGATTTTTGTGTCATTATCCAATTGATTGTATGATAGGATTCTTAAACTTGGAATGAGTGATGTTACACGAATATTTTGTATTTCTTTGAACAAAGGATGCTCAACCTTGTAAAAACGACCACCTAAAGTATACAATACTGAAATCATCGAATTGTCTATAACACGTCCCTCGTATACAAAGTTTTTCACTTGTATATAGTGCTTTGCCCAATGACCTAAACACAGTAATATTATCCTAGTGTCATTATATTGATAAACGTAATACTTACCAGGTAACAGATTATTTGCGGAAACCATATTTTCCACACTTCTTAAAGAAACGTCATTGTAAACACGCATAAAATCCATTTTTTATAATCTGAATTTGATTTTATAATTCATTTCAACTTTTTTAACTACATATTTTCAATAATATACATTTTATTTACTAGACAGGTCGTGCGATTTTAAACAACATTGGATTGTTTTTTGGTACTTTTTGAAAAAGTAATGATAAATTTTATTTTTTGCCAAGACTTTTTTGGCAAAATGAATTTTGGACATTTATAAATGTCCATTTTCTGATTTCCCAAAAAGGTCTTGACAAAAAAAAGTGAAAAAATGGGTTTAGACCATAATCGTCTAATTACCAAAAATTTGATTATAAATTTGTTACCATAAAATTTTTTGTTATAAAAAATGTTGGTTTTCAAAAATTAAAATGTTTAGGTAATATAGAACATTTTGAATGCCGAACATGCCAGAAAATGCCGATAAGTTTATATGTGAAACATGTGACTTTAAATGTAACAAACACAGCAATTATACGAATCATTTGTTAACAGCAAAACATAAAAAACGAACAAATTTGAACATTTTAGAACAAAAAAATGCTGACCCCAAATATGTGTGTAAATATTGTGAAAAGGTATACAAAGCAAGGAATAGCTTGTGGTATCACGAAAATAAGTGTGACAAAAAAACATGTAATAACATAATTTTAGACCCAACCGAAATTTTAGAAGATGACAATAAACTTATCGGTTTAATTTTAGATGTAGTAAAAAGCAATAGTGAATTACAAAAACAAAACCAAGAATTTCAGCAGCAACTGCTAGATATGTGTAAAAATGGAATAAATAACAATAACAGTATTGTAAACAATGTAAATTCACACAACAAAACATTCAACCTACAAGTGTTTTTGAATGAACAATGCAAGGATGCTATGAATATTATGGATTTTGTAGATTCCATAAAATTAGATTTGAGTGATTTGGAATCGGTCGGCAAGCTTGGATATATTAATGGTATTTCCAACATTATCATCAAGAACTTGAAGGCCCTCGATGTTCACATGCGACCCGTCCACTGCACCGACTTGAAGAGAGAAACAATGTATGTGAAATCCCAAAATACATGGGAAAAGGAAGATGAAGAGAATAAAAATATCCGCCGGGCCATTAAACACATTGCCTTTAAAAACATAAAAAACTTGGATTTATTCCAAGAGTTACACCCCGATTGTTTGGAGTATGATTCAAAGCACGGAGATCATTTTTTGAGATTGAGGATAGAGGCTCTTGGCGGTGGATCGTCAAATGTGGATTATGATAGTCAAACCAAAATGATAAAAAAGATAGCCAAAGAGGTGACAATCGATAAACACGCATAATTACATTTCAAGTAGATTAGTGTGAAACATTTCTGCCAATACTTGATCTAGCAACCCCGTGTAGTTTTCACCACAAAGTGACATTGTTACTCCATGTGCCATTGCGATTGTTAGCTGTAATTTCACAAATCCATCACATGGTTTTAATCCCAATTCAGTTACATCGTTTGTGGATAAATACAAATTAATATCTCGAAAAAGATTATATATTTCAACTTGGTTTACTTCTCTCTTTCGATCAATCATGGATTGGATAATAGATGATATGAATTGTATTATAGTGTCATATTGTTCCTTAGGTAAACACTGAATTGACTCCACTGGTTCAATTATACCAGAGTTTAAAATTTTTCTAGCCGATTCTTCTGCGGGTGTAGTAAATAATCCTCCAATCAAATCAAACATATTGTTACGAAATATCGGGTCAATAATGTTAATAATCCCAAAATCAAGAATACCCAGTTTATATTTTATTTTCGCATCATCATTCTTGATAAATAAAATATTTCCTCGGTGTAAATCGCCATGTGCGACACCGTGAACTAACCCGGTAGCAATCCCAAATTTAATAACTTGTTTGGCAAACTCTACGCGGTCACCAGGTTCAATTTGTTCAATTGGTTTTCCGTCTACATACTCCATCATGATTATGGTTGGGTATTTTTTAGTAACATCGTCAAACACCCGAGGTATTTGAATATATTTTAAATATTTACAAATTTCTCTCATTTGATTCAAGTTAGAAACTTCCTGTGAAAAGACAGTTTGTTCTAAAATCAATCCGGTATTTTTATTTATAGTATCCACCAAACTTAATTTTTTTATAAATGGTAATAATGAAATAATGCGCGCAAAAAACAGCAAATTGTAAATTCCGGTATTCAATTTGGAGATAATATTTTTACGTTGAATTTTAATAGCGATGTTCGCACCATTCATTTGACCTTTGTATACAAGCGATATCATTCCAGACTTGATTGGAGTCTTATCCAAGACAATATTATATTCTTGAATAAGCTGTTCGAGAGAAACCATATCGACATCATCCTGGGTCCAAGGTGCCTCATCGGTAAATTTCATTAATGTGTGATTTGTATTTTTCATTTGAACAGCAAATGCTTGAAATACCTTGACATATAGTACATTTACCTTTGCCAGTCGTATTGTTAGGTTCTCAATGATCTTTTGTGAATCCCAACACATAAAATACAATCCAAGTTCACTCAAAAAAATCCAATTGATAATAAATAAAAACCATACTTGTTGTAACATTGTATTATACAGTAACATTTTCTATAAACTGTTTTACACGTGTAAATATTTTATTGGATGCGATACCTATAAATTTTTCGACAAATGGAGGAATGGTTCGATCTTCATCAATACAGACATTATATGTGAAACGTATTTTGTGCGCTGTTTCCAGATGGCAAACACTGGTCATTTTACTAAATGCCACACATTGGGCATCGGGGGGAATGGTGTCGGGTTTATAAGAACGAATTGCTTGTGCGTCAAATACAATTTGATTATCGTATGTTGTTTTTTTCATATGCATATAAGAATACTTTTGTGGTAATCCAAGGTCCTCAAAAAATGGTTTCATTACCAATGTAATAACTGCTTCATTCTCATTTAACTTTTCTAAATGAACGTTTTCATATATATCTGGGTTCAAATTATAAATTAATTGAATAAATTCAAAGTTAATGATTTTGGCAAGATGTATTTTGTTGTTTTCAACTGAAAATGACGCATTGTAATTATTTCGCTGAAGTTTTGTAAATTGAAATCCATTGCTTTCAAATAATATAACAGGTTTGTCCATGTATAGTATATTGTATACTATAAGTAGACTTGCTTAACTTATTCACCTTTTTATTCCAATTCCATTCTATTATCATTGAGTATATATTCTTCGATAAATCGTTTCAACCCATTACCATAATGAATTATATAAGTTTGATATTAGCGAGTGTGCTATTTATTTGAATGCGCGCGAGTATATTTGGTTTGCTAGTTGTTTTTGCTCTGCGTAATCACATATTGGTTTCCAATACTTCACCTGTTTATAGTTTTGATATTCCGTTGCCCAACTATGTATTATTTTCGGCGATAATTCGCTTAGCATCGGTAACCATTTTTTGATATACTCACACTCCGGATCAAAGTTATTGCCTTGTTCCCAAGGATTGAATATCCGGAACCATGGTTGTGAGTCGGCACCTCCACCCATAATCCACAACCAATTGCCATTATTTGACGCAACATCATAGTCAGTCAATTGCTGGGCAAAGTAGCGCTCACCTTCTCTCCAATCTAATAAAAGAGTTTTTACTAAGAATGATGCGACAATTAACCGTCCGCGATTGTGAAGGTATCCTGTTGTATTGAGTTGTGTCATACACGCGTCCACTACAGGAAACCCAGTTTCTCCATTTTTCCACGCATCCAAGTACCGCGTATTGTAGTGCCATTTTATTTTATCGTAATTGGGTTTTAACGCTTTACCAAGAACGCGCGGATAGGCTAGCAGAATATTCGCATAGAAATCGCGCCAATACAGTTGACGAACCAGAGATGTATTGCCCTTGAACGCATAATAAACTTCACGGATAGAGCAACAACCAAACTTGATATAAGCACTCATCAATGATGTTGGTTTGAATAAATCATTGTGATTTTTGCTATAATGAGCTTGTAATTTTACCGCTTCGCGCAAAACCCGTAGGGCTTCCGTTCTGCCACCGTGTACCAAAATGTCAGGGTTTGGCTTTGTGAATTTTGTAGCAGCGTGATCCAATGTAATTTTGTATTTCGCAGGACCATCAGGTTTCGCTGCGAAGTGTATAGTTTTCTCTCGTGCTGGTTTTTGTATAACCTTTTTTAAGGCTGATATGTAGTAAGGTGTGAACTTTTGGTATGTTTCACCAGAGCCATTCAACACTTGATCTGGTTCCAACAAATAATAGTCATAGTCATAAATGACATATATTTTCTTTCGCTCACATAATGCTACAATTTCAGCATCCCGCTCTCGAGCATAAGGTGTATAATCAATGTTGAATCCAACAATATTGATTTTCCATTCGTCAATACAAGCGGAAATTACAGCATCATTGTGTCCGTAAAAAGTATACAAATGACCACCGCGTTTTTCAATTTCGCTTGCCAAATTGTCTAAACTTTCAATCATAAATTGGACCGCATTATTTGACTTGTAACTATTCTGTCCAGTCACTTGTTCGGGAGTGAAAACAAAAATCGCATATATATTCTTACACATCTCGCCAAGTAAATTTAGCCCATTGTTATCAATAATTCTTAGATCGCGTCTAAAAATAAACAACCCGTTTTCAAATTTTGACATAGTTGCTTTCCTTTTATAAAAAGAGAACATAATATGGAGGTATTCCTCCATAAATCCCCTACACCATTAAATATTTAAATCCGTGTTTATTTTAAAAATATAACCCATTATAAGTTTCAAATTGTGTGAATTTGGTTCAACCTTTCTAAAGGTTGAGTTAGAAATTTGTGAGTTGTTTCAGCCCAGCCCAAAATGACTGACTTTGTTTGTTGGCCTTTTCTGTTTGTTGTGCGTAATAGAAAGCCCTGGCAGAGCTCTCTTGTTCCTCCTTTGAATTCTGTTCCATTAATTGTTTCATTGCGACCTCTTTGTCAAGTGGTGCCACACTTCCACGCCCCGCTTTATATTCATCCACATTTCTATATTTGGGAACATTTTTATAATCTTCCTCCGTTACGGGTATAACACTTTCTACATAAGCTTGACGAAGGTCTGTATATGATCCATTATCCCCTGTGTAATTGGTTTGTTGACCAAGTATCGATCCACTAAATGATGAAAATGTCTCTTGAACACCATTATATACAGTGATCGCTTGGATTTGCTTCTTTTGTCGCTCAAATTCTTGCGCCATATTTGCCTTGGATACGTTTCCCACATCGTAAACACCATCATCAGTTTTCAACCAGTCGCCATATCCGTCACCATTTGGGTCATCGACGCGATGTTTCTCAAATTGTTGATTGAACCACTTATTGAAATTGCCTGGGTCTTTTAGATCCTTGTTTTTTTGTAACATGCTATGTAGCACCTTCCCATTTTCTTTATCAGTAAAAGCATCATTTTCAGGGACCATTTTTTTTGTGGATTTGTTTTGAAATTCATATATTCCATGTAAACGTTTGTATGCGGCAGAAAAAAAGAGGAAATATTTAGGGTCTAATTTTGATTTATCAGGATGCGTTTTTAGAACAACTTTCTTTGCTTCTTTCATCGTATTCTCATCGAGAACATCAATGCTAAACAATCGATACAAATCATTTACAGAATAGTTTTCGATATCTAAATCTATTTGAAACGGATCTTTTTTGTAATCATTATCGCTTTTGTAAATTTTTATACCACTTTTGGGACAACTGACTGAATTACACTTATTCATTATTGTATTTTAATATTATTATTTTCAACCTTTCTACTTTTAGAAAAAGTGGAGCAAAACTCACCTTTTTCTAAAAAAAACCTTAGTCCTTGTTTTATGAAAACAGACTCTCCACTTTTTATAAAAGTGGAAATATATAGTTATGCGTTTCGATTTAGTGTTCTCATATTGGATATTCTTGTGGTATTTGTTATACATGCTAAAAATTATCAAATATAACCCAAAATTTGCCATCATGATTGGTATTATTGAAAATATTGCCTTACTAATTTTTATGTCTCTAAATGGAGCCAACCGCCGAACTATTGGGTACTTTATTCTGGTGAATACGTTCATTAAGTTGTTACCGTTTTACACGTTGCGTTATGATACAATACGAGTAAAGGATATTCAAGCAACTATCATTTTGGCTATTATTTATGTTGGTTGGATATTTTTGAATAACCAATCCATTACAGGAAATTATAAGTTGGTATATGATTCGCTTACACAAAATAAGGATACAATGCCATTTCTTGCGTTGGTAAAATATGTGAAGCAGAAAACTGGATGGAAATTCTTATAACCGGGGAACCAAGGTTCCCCAAACCCCTCCTTTATCCTCTTTTGGTTTTTGCTCCACTCAACCTTTGGGAAAGGGTTTAAGCGAAGCAAAATTCCAATCTATTGTGGGGGGTTTACGGGGGTTTACCCCCGTTTTCTAAAAGTTGCTTTAGATGTCTAAACTCAACGTGTTGCTAGATGACTTCTTGCGCCGGCCGCTTCGTTTCGGCATATTCGCATCCCCAAGGTCCTTTAAATCTTGTATACTGATAGTGCTGCTATCATTTGCGGATTGTTGTGGGGGAGGCTCTTGAATATTGATAGTCTTCGTCTTGAGTCCCGATAAGATATCAGAAATATCTTGGGGGCCACGCATTTCCGGGCGTGTTTGTCTCATCGTCTTTTCCTCTGTGAAATTACTGCGTCCCAAATTCATGGATGCGTTATTGTTGCCAGGTCGGCCACTTGGAGGAGGGACGGAATTAGGGCCCTGTGTAGCCATTGGGGGTGGAGGGCCCGCCGAAGATCCCGGCGACATCATGTTGTTCATAAATCCCGAAAACCCTGGATTTGTTTGCGACATCGAATTCACTGCGGCAGACTGGAAAGACCTCATTAAATCAGGATTTTGACGAAGAATATCATCCATCCCGGGCATTGCGCTCTTAAACATTGTGTTTGTCATATGGACCATCATCGCACTCCCTCCCAGCTGGAATAATAACTTTAATTCTGGTGCCATAGATGCCTTGGATTTATATTTCTCGTGTAACTCTCCAAAAATATCATCATAATCCGTGATATTCTCATTAATTTGCTCGCTCCATCCATCAAGCTTAATATCAAATGGGTCAAAACGTCCATTCAAAAACTCAATTCCATTAATAGCTGCCATCAGCATATTGCCTTGAAACTTGACCGAGTTTTGCTTTGACTTCTCATCCATAATAGTCTCATATTCACCCTGCATTTCCGCAAGCGGTGAGTCCATCGAATACTTTTTAGTCAACTCGACGCCCTTTTTCTCTAAACCTTCCAGCTTACGTAAAATCTTGAACTTCTCGCGCAACAATTCTTCTTTGGACATACCAGGGTGTTGAGATACATTTACGTCGGGGTTCATTGGAATATTGTTAAACTTACCATAACCATCCCAGGTTTTAGTCTCCGGCGTAAAATCTGCGGTAGATTGACCAATAGTGGGCGAGGGACCATCGCTAAATTTTACAGACGGCTTTTCTTCGGCACCACCAAACAAATTAGACTTGTAACTATTACTGCTCGGCATATCTTCAACAAGTCCATTCAACTCATTCTCTAAATTAGTAAGATCTTCTAAATCAAAGTCACTACCACCCATAGTTTTCGAATTTTCCTTTACTCTATCATTCATTAACAGTTCAATTCCACCCCCAAAGTTTGTTTTTTTACCTCTTCCAAAATCATCGTTGAGGTTCAATTCGGAAATCTCAATTATGTCATCCATCGTATTATTTAAATATAACATATAATTTTAAGTAATACGAACGCTAATATATATATACCAGGGAACCAAGGTTCCCCGAACCCCTCCTTCTCTTTTACAAAATCAACTTTTCATGCGGGTAACCCCCATTTATACACTGGAGCACCGACCTCGTAAACCTCCCTCTCTATACGTTTTTGCTCCACTTTTTTCAAAAGTGGATTTCTCTTCATTTTTGTAAAATTGGACAGGCATTAAAACAATGTCTACAGTAGCAATGGAGTATTTCGCCGTAACAGTAATATGGTTTTGCTCAGCATCATACACAATTTCCTTGAGCGTAATTTGATTGTCAACTAATGCATCATGGGCACAATCACCAACAAGTTCAATATCATCTAAAATAATCGTGTTGTCAACTAAGGAATATGACTCATCCTTACAATCTAGCGTAAAATCTCCAGAAATCGCAAAATCCAAACTGGATGCGTCATTGATATTCACAATCGCATTAATTGTCTCTCCAAATAATGTCTTGCCTCCAACATAATTTCCAGTTGGCACCTGAGCAACATAAAAAAGGCTTGACAAAAAGGTGAACAAGTTCATTGTATACATACTACAATTATATTTATGTTGGTTTATAGCAATAATTATATATTCTTGAAAATATCCCTGGTTTTGGTGCTATTTGTAATACAAATGACCATTCTGTTAATGTTAGTCGATCCTTTATTTCAGGTTGAATGGCGAGTTTTATATTGCGATTGTATTTATTTATACTATGAAAATTTGGCCATTCATATTCATGTATTCGCAATTCCGGAAACGCGTCTTCTTTATACACAATAAAATATAAAATTAATCCAAGAGAATACACTATTTCTAATGTTGATGGCGTTGTATTTCTTCTCGTCAGTAGTGAGCTATATTTACTAATTGGTTCAATATATGGGGTTTCAAAAAATCGTACATGATTATATTTCCTTAGTATTTCGGGTGCCCAATAATTTCTGCTTCGTTCGTCCAGATGGGACAATTGAATTTCTTCAATTATATTTTCAAAATTATATATTACATATACGCACATTTTGCCTTCCTCATTATATTGTATCCAAATATTATTGGGGTTTATGTTTGTTTGAGGCGACAATAAATTATTTTTCACCATAAATTCACACGCGCTTATAATCTGTAACATGATATCGTTGGGGTTCCACAAATTTATTTTTCGTAGTGTAAAACGCGTTGGTTGTTTTTTACAATTATGTATAAACTCACGCAATGTTAACCCATTATCAAGAACATTGTATGATAAAATAACAGTATTGTATTTTTTTTCAGCATTGAAAGGAAATAATATATTTGGATGAGTTGGCATATTTGTAATATCTATTTTTGTTTTTGTGAATATTTCTATGGTATGAATTTTTGTAAGTGGGTGTATTTTTGACATAATTATACAATGTATATATTATAATTACAAAGTGTTTATATTTGTATGCCACAATCAAATCTTTAAGTGTGTATTTATATACCAGATACCCTGTAAAAACGAGTCGGCTAAATCATCCTTTTTGCCGTGTTTATCAAAATACTCGAGTTGTTCATAGAAGAAGTTACTAGCGGTGATCAATTCCAGACACCGTTTAATGCTCAGTTGTTTACGGTCTTTATAATTTTTCTTCTCCGCAGCATCACAGTCTTTTAATTTATTGGATGCGGCAACAAATTCGATCATTTTTACAGGGTATTTACACATTATGAAATACTGAGCAATCATTCCTTGAACCGTTTTCATGCGATTCGCAATTGGGCTGATTTGATTTTCAATTAGAACATAATCAATTGTTCCTTCTTCATCAAATAAAGCATTAAATTTTGTCTTAATAATACCACCAATGCTAACAAGATCCAATTTAGATGCGTTTACAGTTCCAATTTCAGCGAAACAATTGTTATTCACATGTTCATTAATCAAATTAACTAGGGTGGCCTTTTTGATATTATCGTCATATTGAATTTTATATTTGGTCGCAATATCCTTTAGTTTTTGAATTTTATGCTTACTAATTGTTTTCAATTCGGTGGTTGGAACAAGATATTTTTGTTTCTTGGAATGTTTCAAACAAAAGCATTGATCGTGTTTTGTGAATTTGGCAGGTTTTCCACAAACACCTGCTTTGTCTAAAAAACAACACAACTTAGATTCCTTTTGTGATATATCGGCAATATCCCATTTGGTAATTTTGAAATCATTATTGCTCACGGACTCAAATAGACAAAAAGCCAAATTCTTAATTCCTACATCAATGCTCAAAACCTTCATATACATTGTGTAAGTAATTTATTGTTATACCGTTTTTATGTGTTATTACAATAACTTTTAGAAAATCTCTTTTAGAAAAAGGGAACAAAATTTTTTTCGCTTTTAAAATAAGTGAAAAAAATTTTGATTGTGAAGGGATAACGTTTTGTTATCTTTTTTACACCTTTGCGCATGGAAGATGCGCATGGAACCGTTACTTTTCGCTGACACAAGGCACGCAGTGCCTGCGTTTCGTGAAAACGGCCTATTCTGGGCCTTTTCAAAGAGAAAAGGTGTAAAAGAGAATTATTTAGGAATAGTAATAGTGGGAGCAATCATCCGCGCATTCAATTGTTCACGCGTCAAATATGGGTTCTTCAAATCGCTATTACAATACCCAAATCCGGGTTTCCCAGTATCAAACGAAGACCGATAAGTAAACGGAACATTGGATGAGGGGGTTGTATTTGTCGTTGTATGAGGATCAAGGCCAAGATCATAACAAGCCTCCTTGGAATTATATTTCATAATTTGAAGACCATTTTTTTGTAAGAATTGACGATATTGCCAATTGGAATGGATATTCTCTTGTTGCTGAATACGATTGTTGATGACAGCTTCCGGTTGCCAAGAAGCATAATTACGTCCATCTGCCATAATCGGAGGAAAATTAAAATGGATATTGTTAGAGCCACTATAACAAGTTGCAAAGGACATGTTATAATAGTAATAGATAAAATTTTATATTTGGTCAAAGTTTATTCAACACCAAGCAGTTTGAGAAGCTCTGGCTTTTTTAACTTGGATGGGTCCACAGCAAGACCTTTTTCAGCAACAATGCTCCTTAATTTATTTACAGGCTGCTTACGTAGTTCAAGAGAATTTGATTGATCGCCTTCATTTTCTTCTAAATTAGATATATTGATCGATTTTAAATCAAACAATGAGACGTTTTGCTCTTCTTCTAATTCATCATCATCATTATCATTATCATCGTCTAATTCTTCTAAGTCGTCAATTTGATTTTCACTTGTAACAGACTCGTTTTCATCAGCATTCAATGTAAGCTTCAATATTTTGATATTGTTTGTATTTGTCTTGCTAATATCAGCTCCATCGAGGTTATCCACTTCAATCACAGAGTTGTCATCATCCTCATCGTCATCGTCGTCATCATCGTCATCATCCTCATCATCGTCATCGTCGTCATCGTCTAAACTCTCATCGTCATCACCTAAAGATTCATCATCGCCATCAGACACCGTTACTAAAGTGTTTTGGTCATCATTTGTTATACCATCGCCACCACGCTGAATACTATACTTAATCGAATTTAACTCTTCGGCCAACGAAGATACAAGACTTAACATTGACGCAATTTTGTGGTTCTGTTCTCTCGATTTAGATTCAATATATACGACTAACAACGCAATTGCCAATACAAATATTCCTAAAATAATGAAAAGCATAGAATTCAATGATAAGGAAAACATATTACAAAGACTTGATATAATTTTCTTATTTAACGAACGAATGAAACTACCGCATTATTTTTATTTATTTATGTATTGGTCGCACTGTCGATGATTTCTTTTGGGTAGTTCATATCAATAAGAACATTAATACCTCCTTTAACATTTGATACCCCACTCTTCATTTTATACGTATACTGAATCTTGTTGTCAGTTTTTAAAGCGACCATATGATAGTTGCTTATGTTTTCATTTTGTTTCAGCCGTTTACATACCTTAATGAAATGAGTTGTCAGCATACAAGACACATTGGGCGACCTTATTAAATATTCCATGAATGCGACAGCGCTTACCACTGCTTCTTCCGGATTAGTACCAGAATACAATTCATCAAATACACAGAAATGAGTATCGTCCTTATTTGCGTCAACTATATCAATAATTTCTTTACATCTGCGCGCCTCGGCTTGAAATAGGCTGTCTCTTCCAGATGTATCGGGAATATTCAAGTAACAGTGAATATGCTTGTATGGCTTTAATTTCGCAGCCTGGTAAAACCCACAACCAAATTGTTGGCTAAATAATATATTAATCATCGCCGATTTGAGGACAGTCGTTTTACCGGAAGCATTTGGTCCTGTCACAATCATATTCTTCTTGAATGAAATATTATTCTTTACAGGGCGATCATTTTTCAAGCAGGGATAATAAGTATTTCTCAAAGCAGTTTGCTTGTTATTGTCGACAAATTCTGCGAACTGGAGTTTTCTCTCGTTGATATTATTTTGAATACCTGTCAAGCAATCAATGTAACCATTAAACCCAAAGGAAAACAAGAATGCGTCATTGTATCCCTGGTCACAGTAAAATTCATAAAAGTATTTTAGAACATGACCAATTTCAAAGAGTTTACGACAATTTGTCAACTTGTAATCGCCAATACCACCAATACGGTCCTTGTATCCAAGCAGAATATTCATATTCTTTTTAACAATCGAATTGAAGGTGCTATATGTTTTATATTGGGATGCACAATCTATGTATTGTTCCATTGATTTAGTGGTATTATCCAAATACGAATGAATATCATGTAGGAAATTGTGAATTTTTGTCATATTATTGTTAAATCGAATACACACCAGTATATTTTGATAAATGGAAAATAAATAAAATCCCGCAGAAATAATCATATATGCCTTTTCGTTTGTAGTGACATCGTTAAATTGCGTAAATAATTTCCCAATCGAGTGATTAGACGCAATCAACTTTAAAATGTCAACATATTCGGTCATTGACAAAGTTAGTCCCTTGAAACGAATAATAAAAAATGGCAAGATTAGAAAGATGATTGGAATACAAAGTGATAATATGGGTGATGCCATGTTGTAAAAACTCATCATTTGGAGGAATGAATTTGACTTATTTAAGTATTCGAACATAGTCCAATCAATGTAATAATATTTCTCCTTGAATCCAGTATCATTTTTAATCTCTGTCCATATTTCACGAATTCTGGTATGATCGCTTATTGACCCCCTGGTATATGATTTCAATAATTGTTGTGTTTCTGTTAAAAAACTTGTATCAGTTGTATAATATTCTGTCGCTTGAGCCATTACCTCATTTGAAAACTCGTTGGTATTATCAAAAAAGTAACTGTAAATTGGATTTGCTGACGGATCAATTGTTTTTGTTAATTCTAAATCATTAATAATTGTTTGGCTTGTCTTCATTTTTGATTTATTGTAAAAAATTGGCAATTTAAAGTTTTTATTTATGGACGACATACAATAAAAAAATATATAAAACATTTTTATTCTACGAATACTACGGGGGTTTCAACCCCTTCAAAACGTTTGGCTCCACCTTTTTCAAAGGTGGATGGATTAGAGCTTCTGTAAAAAATCTAAACAGGAAGGCATCTCGTCAATCTGCGATGAGTAATAGGACTCAATCTCCTTAAGCTTTGTTACATCGCGCCTCGTAATAAAGTTGATACCAACCCCCTTTCTGCCCCAACGCCCACTCCGCCCAATACGATGTAAGTAGGTGTGAACGCATTTGGGAACATCAAAATTAATTACGATGCTGACCTGCTGCACATCAATTCCTCGCGCGGTCACATTAGACGAGATTAGCACACGGCACTTTCCTGATCGAAAGTCTGTAATTGACGCATCCCTCGAAGCCTTATCCATATTGCTGTGGATACAGCAAACCGGAAACGCATCTTCGCACATAGCATCAAATAAATCGGCAACCCGCTTGACACTGTTACAATATATGATACATTGAGAAACTGGTAAAAATGCGAAAATGTGCTTAAGGGTAGCATATTTCTGTCTGTCATCATCAACCGCAACATAAAATTGGGTAATGCCCTCGAGGGTAAGCTGTTCCGTCTTTACGCAAATGCGGACTGGATCGCGCATAATCTTATCCACAATCGTCATTATATTCGCAGGTAATGTGGCGCTGAATAGCCCAACCTGAACATCATTGCTAAAATGCTGAAAAATGCTGTATACTTGATCCTTGAACCCGGTCGACAGCATCTCATCTGCCTCATCTAAAATTACGAGTTTGATGTGTCTAGCAGTAATCTTGTCGCGACGCATCATATCTAACACGCGTCCCGGGCAACCGCAAATAATATGCGGGGTATTTTTATTCGAAAATCCATTGGATTCCTCCATTGCTAATCCACCAAACACCGATTGAACCTTGAGCCCCGGCAACATACCTCCAATGCTCTCAATCACCTTGGCGGTCTGTAACGTAAGCTCCCTGGTTGGCGACATAATCAATACTTGAGTGTTATTATTACCCAAATCAACCTTAGATAACGCACCAATGGTAAAGGTGGCGGTTTTACCAGTTCCAGATTGGGCCTGCGCCAAAACATCTCTCCCCATGATAACCGGCTTAATAGCCCTTTGTTGAATAGGACTTGGCTTCTCAAACCCGTAAGCATAGATGCCTCTTAAAATGTTTGGATCTATGTCTAAATCATCCCAACTTGTGATTTCATAGGAAGAATTATAATCCTCCTCTTTCATCTCGCGCTTTGTTTCGTCTTCACTTAACATTATATTATAATACAAGTAAAACTGTTTAAGTTTATTTTTAAAATTGTATATATATAATAAAAAATTGATATAAATGTATGATATGAATACGTGAATATACAGAAATGGCAGCAACACTAAAGTATACCCTTAAAGATTTCAATGAGATTATGTTTAATGGGTTCAATCTAGTATTGCCAGATAGCACCATAGATATTATATCGAAACTGGCTCAGGAAGTCGGTTCGCCCGATTATGTGAAAACGCCAGTATTCAAAAAGAGGGATAATAAGGATCTGCCATTTAAGAAAAAGAGGGTCGCAGAAACCTCAAAGTCATTCCAGACTACTCGCCTCGAGGAAAAAATAGGAATCGATGCGCAGATTGACATGATTAGGTCCAATTTGAATAAGATGACGGATAAAAATTATATTGATATACGCAACAAAATTTTTGATACAATTGATGAGATTATTACTGAAACGGATGACATTAATCGCGTGAGCACGGTTGTATTTGAAATTGCGTCAACTAATAGATTCTTTTCAAAAATTTATGCCGAATTGTATGCGGATCTAGTGAACAAGTATGAGGCGATGAAGGTGGTGTTTGAGAATAGCTTGAGCCAGTTTACCCAACTATTTGATACCATTGAGTATGTTGATTCAACTGTGGATTATGACAGGTTTTGTAAAATTAATAAGGACAATGAGCGGCGAAAGGCGCTTAGCGCATTCTTTATAAATTTGATGGACAACAATATTATACCAAAGGATCGTATTGTGGAAATTACTAGAAATCTGTTATTCCAGATGTATACATTTATTGCGATAGACAATAAGAAGAATGAGGTTGATGAGTTGACAGAGAACATTGCTTTGTTGTATCGCGTGGATTTATATGCTACGACAAATTACGAGCCAATTGATGGAATGAATATTGCTGAACTAATTGATAAGATTGCTCGTTCTAAAACCAAGGATTACAAGAGCTTGACGAATAAGGCGCTATTCAAGTTCATGGATTTGGTTAACCTATAAATCCACCTTATCCACTTTTGGTAAAAGTGGAGCAAAATCTCAATTTACATTTGCTTAACTTGAACCTTTTTACATGAAGTTATGAAAGGTGAATAAAGAACTTAAAAATTCTTCTTCTATACTAAACAATGACAGACAATGAAAATATTTCTTTTTTGATAGACTATAGCGAAATAACCGAAAGTGAAGTGACGATAGACGATAAAAATGGAGTTCAACAATACGAAAATGCTAACATATACGAGGAATTTTTAGACAATGAGGATATGACACCATATATTTTGAATTATCAGTTGAATTTTACGCTACGTCAATTGACCCAAATCTGCGATTATTATAACATTTTAAAACCAAAGAAGTGTAACAAAGATATTTTGATTCAATTGATAATTCATTTTGAAGGTAATGTAGCTAATGAAGATATTGTCACAAAACGTAAGATGATGTGGTTTTACATGGAAGAACTAAAAAATGATAAGTACATGAAAAAATATATAGTTTTGTGGTAATCCACTTTTGGAAAAAGTGGAGCAAAAATGGGGTTTACGGGAGCTTTGCCCCCGTGTGGAGAAAAATTGCTTTTTTACGAAGTTTCCGTAATACTTATGGAAAAGCGAACAAAATCCTTTTTATTTGGCTCCACCTTTTTTACATCTTTGCGCATCGAAGATGCGCATGGAACCGTTACTTTTCGCTGATGAAAACGCACCAGAATGGGCGTTTTCAAAGAGAAAAGGTGTAAAGTTGGATTTCTAAAAGTTATTTTTACACTAATAAAAATATTATTGTAAAGTATACATGGTTGTGTCTAAAATTGACGATACAATAAGTTATCCGGAATTGAAAAATGTCGACCCGAATGATTTAAAAAAAGAGACAAATTTATATCAAATTGAATTATTAGGCGCTGATGTTGTAATTGCTGTTGGAAGTGCCAAAAATACATTTGCTAACAAACATATTATTTATTATCCTGTTTATTTAGTTAAACATAACAATAAGGTGATACAAATTGGATTGTATGAATTGAACACTGAAGACAATCTAAAATACTTGGATGAATCCAACAATATTGACGTTGAACATCTAGATGATCCACTTCTTTATACTTTTGTAACAAAAGATATGTTGGCCAAGAACAAGACAAAGCCAGAAAAAGAATTAGAGGAATTAGAGGAATTAGAAGAGTTAGAAGAAGTAGGAATAAATTTGGATGAAATCCCTCCTGGAAGGATTGATATTTTTGTTCTCACCAAAGGCGTCGCAATACCCCCCAAGTTGAAAGAAGAAACAAAAATAACAGCGAAAGCAATTCGCCAACAATACAAGGAATCAACTAGTGACAATTGGGTAATGAAGTTTATGGAAAATAAAAATTATTACATTGTGAATAATGAAGGTGGCGGCGATTGTTTGTTTGCCACAATACGAGATGCCTTCTCTAATATAGCACAGCAAACCTCTGTAAATAAGCTTCGTAACAAATTAGCAGATAGTGCGACTGAAGATGTTGTTGCGCAATACAAAGAACAATACGATATGTTTAGCAGCTCAGTATTAAAACAAGCTGAGGAAATTAAACAGCTTGAGGTTGAATTCAAAAAATACAAGGATATGTTTGAAAGCACAATTGACCGGAACGAATTGAGTCGTCTGGCATATGCCGCTGACGAAACCAAGAAAAAGCGCGATAACTTGTTGAAAGAGAAAAAGATATCGGCGAAATTACTGAGTGAATACAAATTCATGAAGGGTATTGATACTCTGGAAAAATTCAGGGGAATCATCAAGACATGTGATTTTTGGGCGGAAACATGGGCGATTTCAACATTGGAACGTATACTTAATATAAAATTTATAATATTATCTAGTGAATTTTACAAAAATGGTGACACGAAAAATGTGTTACAGTGCGGACAATTGAATGACTCCATTCTTCAAAATGCCGGTATTTTTCAACCAGAATTCTACATTATTTTGGATTACACTGGCGACCACTACAAAACGATCAGTTACAAGAACAAATTAATTTTCAAATTCGAGGAAATACCATATGATGTACGAAAAATGATTGTGGATAAGTGCATGGAGCGAAACTCGGGTGTATTTGAATTGATACCAGAGTTTAAAAATTTTAAAAAAACGGATGACGCACTGCCAACTGAAGATATAATGACAGATGCGCGATTACGCGGGTTATATGAGGATGAAGTCGTATTTGTGTTTTACTCAAAGTCAAACGATACTCCTCTTCCAGGAAAGGGCTCGGGCGAACAAATTCCATCGGCGCGGTTGAGCGAATTTGCGGAATTGTCGCGTATTCCCAAATGGCGCAAAAAGTTATCAAATGAGTGGGTTCAGCCGTTTGTATTAGATGAACATAAATGGTCATCTGTGGAACATTATTATCAAGCATCTAAGTTCAAAAATGATAATCGCGATTTTTATTTATCGTTTTCTCTCGATTCTGGAAGTGAATTATCGACAAATGTGGAAATGGCCAAGTCGGCAGGAGGAAAGAGTGGTAAATTCAAAGGCACCTTGTTGCGCCAACCAAATATAAAATTTGATGTAGACTTTTACAATCGTGAGAAAAAAGAGTTATCTGCAGCACAATACGCAAAGTTTGTTCAAAATGAAGATTTGAAGAAATTATTATTTGCGACAAATACTGCCAAGTTAACACATTATCAACGTGCTGCGCCAGCCGAAGTGTTCGATGAACTTATGATGATCCGCGATAAATTGAAGCGAAGCAAGTAATTATTCAATGAACAAATGGTGGATAATCAATCAAATAATCAGGACATTCTATAACATTTGGCATATCCAACATGGTTGGTAGTTTAGTTGTATTTAATTTTGGATTTTCTAAATATTTTTTGTTAACATATGTACACTCAAATACATTTGGTATTGAAACATTATTATGAAGATTGTATCCACAATAATTGTTGGCATGATAATGAACTAAAAAAAACTTTTTATTTATTTTTTTAAATACGTCAGTTTCCCTTTGTGATTTTGGAAAATGACATTCAATTACCATTTGGTCAATTCTATCAAATATATTATCATCAAGAGACATTAACCATTCAAATTCCGCACCCTCAATATCCATTTTAACAAATATATTTTGATTGCTTTCTAATAAATCTACAAGATTTGTGGTAAAATCATCATTATTTTTTCCAATATTTTTTTTGACAAACGTAATGTTTGGATTATCAATATATATGTTGTTAATAGTTCCATCAAACGCAAAACACGGAGTATTATATTTTGTACAAAAACTATCTTCAAATGTAATATCATTGTCGATACCACCTGAAATTAAAATATTATAATTAATATTTGGTATCTCACATATCACATATCCGCCGTCATTATCCTTTCCCAAACGAATTTTTTTAAAACCAGTCTCATATACAGTTAATACATGCGGATCTAATGTATACGTTTGAATATTTCTATTTATTTGATAAAATACATTTTCTATATTATACAATTTTGATATAAGTGGACTAAATGTTGTGAAATAATTTTCACAAATGTTAATTGTATATATTTTTCTCGATTTAGATAAAATAAATATATCAGTTAGCGTATCTAATATTGCTTCTTCCGTATAATTATATAAACATCCAAAATGAATTTTTTGATTATCCCAATATAACAGTTCTGGATTTTGTTTGATAATCTCCTTTGCCATGTTATTCGAATCTGCTATCAATACTAATTTAGTACCATTATTTTCGCAAATGATATTCTGTATTGTAGTATAAATTGAATATATAATAGTCATGTCTATATCATTTGAGTTCAAAAATTTATCTCCAAACCGAATATGAATACAATTATAGTTTTCATTAGATGAAATACATAACCCATTGTATACATTGTTTAAGTTATTTTTTAACACATTTGATGGACTCAATATTTTTTGTATAAACTCTTTAACTTCATTGTCAATTTCATTTGATATAAATTTATTTTCAATAAAACAGTTAGTCATAATATAAAAATTAGTTTCATTTTGAAATAATTTATTTAATATATAATCTATAAAACCAGGATTTGCTTGGGATAATAATTCATATGTTTTATGAATATTATTAGAACCATCATGAACATAATATTCACAATCCTCAAAATATTTGAATACTGGGTGTGCGTCTTTGTTAATATATAAATTGTACCCGTATATTTTAGAATATTTGAGCAACCCAATAGTCCCTCTCAAAAAATCCAAAAGGCCAGGCGGAGTAGTGTCAGTTTCACATTTTTGTAAATAATTATGGATACATATTTTTGTATTGTTCATTATGTCTCGTTATAATAATCCATTTATATAAAAATTTACTTAATTATACAAATACAAAATGTTTATATAATATAACGGCAATGGTATTCTCAAATAAAAGCAAACATTTAATGAAAACCTTTACACAAAATAAAAATTTATTTGCTGTACAACATACAAAAAAAACCGACGAAATATTTACAGAATTATACTATAAAATTCTAGGTGCTTACAATTATGTGAACCAGAACAAAGGTGTGTCTTTTAAACAAAACGTCTTATCCACTCAACCTTTGGAAACTGGACAGTTATACGAAATACGGATGCGACAAATAAATACCAAGTCTCAAATTACACTGCCTTTAAAAGTGGATTTAAATGGCTTACCAGAAACAATACAACAAGGGATTATTGGATCAATGTCTACAGAGATTTCATATTCGTTTAAACTATTCGAGAGAAAAATCAAAATCATATTTATTGTTGAAGAAGATTCTACAAAAGTTAACATTCGTACATACAATAAGCATGTCGAAAAAATGATTATGTGGTTGTGGATAATTCATCAGTACGCAGATTCTAAATGTTCATCAAATTTAGTTGTCTATATATATTTTACTCCACTTGAAAAGAGAGTTCCTTTGTCAAAGTCGATTATATTGGATGAAACCAATGTAAATACTGCGATAACAACTGGTTGTCTTGTTAATACTGAAATTGTAATATATCGAAAAGAAGAGTGGTTTAAGGTGTTTATACATGAAACTTGTCACAGCTTTGGTATAGATTTTTCAAATATGAACAACACTGAATCTACACGCCGAATATTAAACCTATTTCCTGTAAATTCAAAAGTGAATCTATTTGAATCATATACAGAGTTCTGGGCTGAAACAATGAATGTGTCATTTTGTAGTTTTATGCTTCTAAAAAACAAGAATAACCTAGATGAGTTTTTAAACAATCTACAAATATTGATGAATACCGAGAGAAATTATAGCTTCTTTCAACTTGTAAAAACATTGAATTTTATGGGTCTACAGTATAAGGATTTATATTCCTTAAAAAGTGACTTCCTAAGAGAGACATTGTATAAGGAAAATACTAATGTTCTCTCGTACTATGTAATCAAAACTATATTGATGAATAATTATCCTGCCTTTTTATATTGGTGTAAAACAAATAACCCAACATTATTACAATTTAATAAAACCACGGCAAATCAAAGAAAGTATTGTGATTACATTGAAAAAAATTACAAGACTAGGTCTATGTTGGAGGGAATTACAAATGCCACAAAGTTATTGAATCATAAAAAAACTAAAACAGATATATTTTTACTTGTCAATATGAGAATGAGTATCTGTGAGCTGGGCTAAGCTAACGCCCTTGTAATTTTTCTCGCAATTGAGCATTTTCCTTATACTTGTTGCGTATATACTTGAATGATCCATCACCCATATATTTTTTATTTGCCCTCCATGCCTTGCTTGCCATGTCAAAATCGATGTTTACATCTAATCCACTTTTTGAAAAAGTGGAGCAAAACTCTTGTTGAGGTGGATCTTGCTTTGATAAAACACTTTTCAAAGGTTGACATGAGCAAAACTCTTGTTGAGTTGGATCTTGCTCTAATGTAGAGTTGGTTTGGCTACGTGTCTTCATTTTGTTATAATTTTTATATAAAATATATAATTGTTTCATTTTTTTATGTGTAAAAAATTGAAATTGAAATCAATTGAAAATTGTGATGTAATTAAACTTGTAAACATGGGAATCAAAAATTTGAACCGTTTCTTCAAAGAGGAGTGCAAGGGTTCTATTCAAGTTACGAATTTGTCGCAATTATCTGGCAAAAAAATAGCGATTGACATTAGCATTTACTTATATAAGTACTCCGCCGACAATACATTGATAGAGAACATATATCTCATGTTATCAGTATTCCGTCATTATAATATAATTCCAGTATTTGTATTTGATGGTAAACCACCAGCTGAAAAAAAGGCACTACTTCAACGGCGTAAGGATGATAAGGCGACTGCCGAAGTTGAATACAGTAAACTAAAGGAACAATTACATGATGCTCAAGATGAGCACGATAAACATGAAATTTTGAATCATATGGATATGTTAAAACGAAATTTCATTCACATAAGTAAAGCAAAAATTCAAGAAGTCAAGGATTTGATACGTTCATATGGTGCAACTTACTATGATGCGCCAGGTGAAGCTGATGAACTATGTGCTTTGTTGGCAATTAGGAATAAGGTATGGGGTTGTTTGAGTGAAGATATGGATATGTTTGTATATGGTTGTCCTAGGGTTCTTCGATATTTGAGTCTATTAAATCATACGGTTGTCCTATATGATTTAAAAAAAATGTTAGACAATTTGGGTATTACCCAAACAGAATTGAGAGAAATTTGTGTGTTGTCAGGGACAGATTACAATATTGATGTTGATAATAAGCGGTCACTCTATCAAACTCTAAAATTATTTAAGAAATTTATAAAAGGTAGAGACAAGCATGATTTACAATTTTATGAATGGTTAAAGGAAAATACAAAATATATTGATGATATTGATTTGCTCAAAAAGATCAAGTCAATGTTTGAATTTACTGTAAATGATAATCTAAATGTATTTGAATCTGTGGATATAAGCAATGGGCCAATGTGTAAACAGGAAATTAAAACAATTCTACAGGCAGATGGGTTCATATTTCCTGTCAAATAATCCCAAATCCACTTTTGGAATCCACCTTTAAAAAAGGTGGAGTCAAAGTTTTGTTCTCTTCTACTTTTTTCACAAAGTTTTAGCGAAGCAAGGAAAAGTGGAGCAAAAGTTATATTCTCTATTTTATTTAGTCGTCCATTGTCAAAAACTTTCCTGGCCTTGGACTGATCACAATGACATCAATCGCACTTCCAACCACTTGCCAGAACATAATGTCAAATACTAAATGCCATGGAACCTGATCACTCACATTAGTGAGCAACCAAGAGCAACTCGCAGTCTCAATTAATAAAATTACAGCGGTTGGCGCAAATGTTGCTAGAAGTATGTTTCTACCTTGAGCGGTAATAAGCCCAAACGCGTCTTCAATCACAAAACTCAATAGAATTGTCGTGATAAATCCAGTAAATATAATTGGCATTAATCCAATGACAAAATACCCAATCATAAAAAGTGATGTGAATATCAGGAATGATTTTTGTTTAAATAAAAACTTTGACTTCTTGGGAGTGGTTAGCTCCAAAAAGGAAAACAAGAAGTAAAATGCCATGATAATAGATGTTTCTTGATTCAATACCGCTCTTGGGTTTGGTAACATATGCCCACCAACCGATGTAGTCAATTGTAGAGCGAATTGTGTCCAAAGAAGCTGTCTAGTATTTTCGGCATATTTTCCATAAATATTATTATTTGAATCTAGCATAGGTATCGTTTCTGGTGATTCATAACTGATACCCAGCAAAAAGGCAGGAACATATGGCAAATGTGCCAATGCGGATGCCCCCTGGGCCATCATCGGTGTTACTGCGTATGGTGTCTCACAAAAAGGAAGGTTTTGAGTTGTTGCCATGTCTAGATAAGAATCAATTGCCTCTTGTACCGCATAAACAAACGTATTCGAATGTGCTAAAATTATGTATACAATGAATGCGTTGGTTATCATAACAGAAAAATATATAAAAGTGAAGAGGCATTTATCCAAATCGATATAATCAAGTGGATTATCAAATACAGGTTCTTCATCGTCATCGTCATCATCGTGATCTTGATTATTGGCTTGGTCATGCGAGTGGATCGCAGGGTCTTCATTCTCATCGGGTTCATCACTTTTATAACCATTTTTATAATTATTTATTAACCCGACAGGGTAAGCAAAACGTGAGAATGAATTAATAAATTGCTTCAGCATTCGGTTAATAATATATGTAGTAACATTTATATTGTTTCAAATTACATTTTTCTATACATAGTTTATGACAGATAAAAAAAGATTGCTGAATTATAAATTCCAAAAAACAGATTCGAGAGACTTTAAACTACAAATTACAGGTGATCACATTAAAGCAGCTAGCTCCATTGACAGATTCTCTCTTCAATCAAAAATAAAGACTATATATGATCAAGGTAATTTAGGTTCTTGCGTTTCAAATGCATTCGCACAATACATTAATATGGGGACAAAAAATAGGATTGGCATTTCTCGATTGTTACACTATTATTGTGGTCGCGCAATTGAGGGTGATTCTTCACTAGAAGATAATGGTTTAGATATTCGCCAAGCCGCAAGTATAATTAAAAAGTATGGCGCATGTAATGAAAGCATATGGAGTTACGACATAACAAAGTTTAATGCGTTGCCGCCTTTATCCGTATTTAAAAGTTCGCTACTGTTCAAAAAATACAGTTACTCATTTGTGAACCAAGATATTAACAGTTTGACATCGGTATTGTATTCTCAAAAAGTACCAATTATATTTGGTATAAGTGTCTATGATAGTTTTTACGATGCGGATACTACAGGAATTGTTCCAATGCCGAATATATCCAATGAGACATTACTAGGTGGGCATTGTATACTTATGGTTGGATTTGACAATATAACTCAGCGATTTACATGTGTAAATTCTTGGGGGTCATCATGGGGGGATCGTGGATATTTTACGATTCCTTATGAGTATGTATTAAGTCCAATACTTGCTGCCGATTTCTGTTGTCTTAGCTTTGTTTATTGAATCCCGTCTCTTTTAAAAATTCACTTTTTTTTTAAAAAGTGAAGCAAAATAGTAGATTTTCAAAAGCGGAATTTTATAAGTATTTGATTTGTATCTTGAATAAAAATATTTATTCAAAATATTAAAGATTTATAAGATTTTTGTTCTCTACGGGGACACCGCCCCCTCCCGAAGAGACCCCATTATCTTTTTTGCTCCACTTTTTTCAAAAGTGGGTTTTTAAAAGAAAATTTAAGCAGCAACCGCGGCAGCAGCATCCTTCACAGCCTTGGCGAAGTGAGGGCTCATGTAACGCTGGAGATTGAAGTAGGTGAGCTCATCCGTCTTCTTGAGCTTGAGGAGAGCAGCAAGCTTAGTATCGGGGTTGATCTTGCGTCCATTCTCCTTGTCCTGGAGGTTGTTGGTCCTGATATACTTGTTGATATCACGCGTCACCTCGGTGCGCGCCATCTCAGATCCGGTGGGCTTCTCGAGGAACTTGGCAAGCTCATCACTGATCTTGGTGGGCTTGACGAAGCCAGAGGGGGCGCGGTTTCCGGCCTTGCGCTTGCGCTTGGTGTTCAGCTTCTGCGCACTCTTGAGCTCACGCACCCACTTCTTCTCGAGGGTCTTGTACTCCGTCTTGAGGGAAGAAATGAGGGTGCCGAGCTGCTGGAGCTTGGCAATAAACTCGACCGACTGGTCGACGAGGACGGCCTCAGCATCGACCTCAGCCTGGTCAACCGCCGGCTCGGCGGCAACAACGGCGGCGGTAGCAGCGGGGGCCTTCACCTTCTTCTCCTTGGCGGGAGTGACGGGGGTGGCGGGGGTGGCGGGGGCAACGGGGGTGGGGGCGGTCTCAACAACCTTCTTAGCAGCAGTCTTGGGAGCAGTAGTCTTGGACATTCTATTATACTATACATAAACAGAATGTTTTTAAGTGTTTTAACGCACATATATATAAATCGTTATGGTAATATGAGTAGAAATATGCACCTAATAAATAGCAACCGACTGATAAAGCCATGGAAGCGCCGACGCGGCTGTTTCATTTACTAAAGTTAATGCCGACAGAACATAATATGCTCCTAAAGATTTACTATCGGTGTTAATTCCGGTATTTACGAATTTTTCCAAAACATCCAAAACACTTGCTCGAATATTATCTATATTTAATTCACCTTGTATGTAATTTATATTAAAATTACAAAACGGGTTTCCGCTGGGTGGACATATATTGCGCTTTACGTCATTTGTTAATTGGGCCCTGTAATTAAAGATATCGCTTAAATTTCTCATAAACCTGACGTTTTGATTTCTATCCAACGAGAGAAACCATGCGGGGTCGCTATAATTTCCTAAAGAATCTATATTTTGAAATAATTCAAGTGCTCGCAACTCTACTGCCTTGGGTTGTGGAATATCAATAGTATCATCATCTATATGTAGCTTAATACTATGATGATACATGAAGCCAACTTTTATTACTCGTGTCATTGTATCGTGGAAATTAACAGGGATTGTATTTCGATTATACGGATTTTTCACCTTCTCAATTTCGTAACCGGACTTTATATACAGATTGTAAATAGAAGCAAGATCAAAACCATATATGAAACCATCGGTATCCCGATAACTGATAAATTGATGGAAATATATTTCATCAAGGGGCTCCATCGTGATAAAATCACAATCATTTGTGCATAAACTTCTATCAATGTATGCGGGACCATGTAATTTATTAATCATTCGTTGTAAAAATCCTCTTGAATGCCTTTGTAGTTGAGTAGCAAATACAGATAAATGTAAGTGCGCATAAATTCTCAGCACTAATTCTATTTTATTTCCACTAATTTTCAATTTGTAATGTTTTGCGAAACCCTTTAACTGAGCCAAATTATAGTCATAAATAAATAAATCATTATACGTTTGTAAATTTGGTATCTTTATATCATCATCATTTACCTTAGTTTTCTTGGTTTTCAACTGAGAACAGTATTTGCTTGATAATTTGCTCATGTATTCATCTGTTGTATTTTTATTCAATCTAAAATTAGACATATACTATATATACATTTTCTTTTTGTATTGTTTTCTATTTCTATATTATATAACACCCGACTTAACTTGTAACCGGTGTTCATAATAAAATAAAAGGAAAAATAACAAGAGAAGCCAACCCCATATCCACTTTGTATTTAAAAAAAAATTGATTTAAAGATAGCATCGTAATATAGATTAATACAGTAACATGGCTGAGAGAATCGTAGACGCTACCAAGCTTAACATTGATGAGATTATCTTCTGTGCGCCTAAGGCGACCGCACAGGGATCCAAGTCCGTAAACCTTTTGAATAAGGCGACGAAGACTGGACTAACGTTGTCGACCCCGCTGATGCTCACGTGGGGAGCCTCCGATTATAAGGCGGAGGGAGAGGAGAAGGGAAATGGTAGATTTGAGATGTCTCTTCAGTTCCCAAATGATGAGTATAAGACGGATGATACTGACGCGTTCCTGGCAAATATGAAGGCGCTTGAGGATAGGATCAAGTCGAATGCTCTTATTTACTCAAAGGAGTGGTTTGGAAAGGTTCATAAGAGCTCTGAGGTTGTTGAGGCACTTTGGACTCCAATGCTGAAGTATCCTAAGGACAGGGCTACTGGAGATTATGATCATACGAAGAAGCCGACTCTTCGCCTCAAGCTTCCGCAGTGGGAGGGGGCATGGAAGTCGGAGATTTATGATGAGGATGGAAACAAGCTGTTCCCGAGTAGTGAGAGCGATCTTACCCCTCTAGATTATTTAAAGAAGGGTGCGAATGTTATGTGCCTTATTCAGTTTGCGGGTATTTGGTTCGTAAATGGAAAGTTCAGTGCGAGTTGGAAGCTTGTTCAGGCGGTTGTCCAAAAGCCGCGCGCACAGCTGAATGGTCAGTGCTTCCTCAAGCTCAAGCCTCAGGAGAAGGAGAAGCTGAAGACTCAGGTTGTTGTTGAGGATGAGGTTGACCAGCATATTGTTAGTAGCCTTGTGGATGACAGTGAGCCGGAGGATGAGGATGAGGAGGAGGTTGATGAGGAGCCTGTTGTTGCGCCCCCTCCGCCGCCGACTCCTGCTCCTGCTCCTGCTGCTGAGGAGGAGCCCAAGAAGAAGAAGATTATTAAGAAGAAGGATTAAATCAACTTTTAGAAAAAGTTGAGCAAAAAACAGGTTAATTTGGTTAAACCTTTTCAAAAGGTTGAGTGGAGCAAAAAAATAAATATTGGGTTGTATATAAATTTTTTATTTACATTGTGAAATTTTATAAATTACTTTTTTGTAATTTATGAAATAAATCCACTTTTCAAAAAGTGGAGCAAAACCTTGTTTATTTTTAGCGAAGCAAGAGAGGGGCTTACGGGGGCATGCCCCCGTGAATGATACGAATTTTAACAATAATATCAGCCTTATCGGTGACATCGTATATATCATCTTTTATTTTAGATATACCCTGTTTTTTAATTCTATAAATTTGTTCGTTTTTTATAAACAAATTTGATTTTTGAATTTCAAACACTTTGTTACCAAGCATAACTTTAATATTCGGGTCTTCATTGAATACATTGCTTGATAAAATTGTGACTTCAGTATAAATATTGTTTTCGTCATCAATTGTTACATTGGCTGGAAGTTGAGGTTCACACAAGACAATTATTTCTCCTTCTCCCTCTATGCGAGTATCAAAATACAAATCGTTGTGCCAAAGTGGAACTAAATACAATTGATCTGTGACATACAATTTATATACTTTATTTTCGAACAAATCATTTAGAGTTGGATTCACAGTATACACATTTACATTGCTGAACTTGTTGGTAACAATTTCTCTCACCTGGTTCATTGTCTCTTGACTCAAATGAAATAACCCTTGATACTTTGAGAGAAATGTATACACGTTCAATGCGGCATCTTTATCAAGCCCTTCAAATAAATTAGTTGATAATGTTGTTTTGTAAGATGTAACAATATCCTTTACTATTTTTACAAATAAATCAGTATATTTACCATTGATAATTTCATGTAAAAATAAATTCACATAATCAGTATATTCGTAATTATTTTGATCTTGGGGTTCATCAACATTCAAATAATCCACTTCTTTTTTTACAAACTCGTATGCTTCATTGATGAGCTGAAATTTTATATTTGATTCCAACGTATTTCCGTTTTTATCGGGGTGATTGCGCAGCGCTAATTTATGATACTGTCGTTTTAAAATTTCCAGGTCGAACTTTGCACAATTATCAATATCAATTTCTAATATTTCCAATGCTCGTTTATGGTCCATTGGAAATATTATCGAACAAACTTTATATCTCTTTTTTCTCTTTTTCTCTTTTTTTAAAAAAGAGAACAAAAATATTGAGACATTTTCTAATGCTTACACCTTAATCATAAAAATAACTCAACTGGTATTTTTAAAGTGAATTACTTTTATTAAAAAAAATAGATAACTCTCCAAATGATAAATTGGTCTGTAATTATTATTATAGTATTGAAAAAAACAATAAGTCTTGATTAGAATTTTAGATAAATCATCTTTATCTATTTTCTTTTTATCAACCAGTGTTGATAAAATATACCAGACACAGTCTGTTATATCCAAATTATATATAAAAATATCATACAAGATATCCCTAAACTTTAAGAATTGAGTATCCTCTATAAATATCATACGGTCAATTATTTTATTACATATGTTTTTGTATTGAAGCATCAAATCCTCATTATATAAATGTAACCCCTTGATATTTGTTATATTTTCCAGACGTATGTTATTAGGCAATTTATGTTGTATACATTTTGTGTAAGCCGCCTTTGTTGGGCGCGGCACATGTATGATTTCACAACAATTCAAAATATTATCGGGTATGAAACTCAACTCCTCAGTTAATAATATAAACTTCAAATCAATTGATAGGGAGTGGTTCTTCTGCATGTAACTATAAAAGTTATCGAGCAATTCACTGTGTATCTCATGATAGTTCTTACACACAATGATCCCCGCCTTGTCGGGTTTTGCGGATATACTATCAATAATCTGCTGGTAAATATCATGCCATAGCAACTTTGAATTACACCCCAATAGAGACATATCAACTTCATAATGTATATCACTAATCTTGAAAAAATACTGCTGTTTATTATAAGTCACACTGATTTTTTTCTCATATTTTAAATTGGTAGGGCTGTATTTTTGAATCGATTGTAACATTTGCGTATATTTACCAACCCCACTAGGCCCGTAAAAGATAAGATTTTTCAAATTACTCAGGGTTGCCGGAAACTTGGAAAACATTTTATCAAGTTTTGGGTGTAAGTTTTCTGTTTTTGCCTTGGTAGTGTATTCTTCAAAATGGGTTTCGTAAAATTTCATTTCCTATACTGTTATATTTATTTGTTTTTATTACTTGTACGCGATAATTATATAAGAATAACGTGTGTTAATACAATAATGAATTTGGTGAAATCCATTGAACAATACAATGACCAATATGTTTATTTTTGCGAACCAACACGAAACAATATTATGAATGAGGGTAGTTTTATAAGAATCTTATATTCGACAAACCACATGCAGTTGAATGGTATTTATCTTCATGTTACCATTAATGATTTTGTATGTGATAAATATTACGATAAATTTAGATGTATATTCAGTGTTGGTAATCACACAGTTTTAATACAACAACTAAGGCAAATTGAAGATAATTTACTTGTAAAGGTTGGAATACCAAATAAGATACCTCAATATAAAATTTATGAACAGCTCTTAAATGGTAATATAAAGATATTCAATAATATTGACAAAAAGACTACATGTTCTTTTATTTTAAAGATATCTGGAATTTGGGAAACCCAATACAATTATGGACTTACGTATAAATTTGTGGAAATTAACCATCCGTAGTGTAATACGTTAATATTGTATATAGTATAAGTGAGCAAATTCCAGATAAGAGACCAAACAAGTATATAATACCTGATGTTATGCTTGATATTTTTTTATCTAATTGAATGGAGTTGAATATAATATAGATTTGTGCGAATGACAATAAAATGAGTATATTACTAAATGTATTGAATCCAGGCGATACGTGACCCACGGCAATTTTGTCAAAATATTCAATCAGTGATTTCAGCACAAATACAATGACGCAAAAGGATAGCACAAATGGACCAGTGTTTGCTTGTAGCGCACCTAGCACCTGTAGCGTTGTCCCGTTTCTTGTTTCATTCAACACAGTAGAGGCTAATGAATACATTATCATTAATATCGCAAACTGTAACAAAACCAATCCTGTAATTAAAGCCCGGAGAGAATTTGCGCCTGTATAAATTAAATATATGATAAATGTGATAAAACTGGTTATTAAAAGTGATCTATACAATTTAGCATACCAATCCATTTTTATATTTACGAGAGAATTAAATTATTCGCTTTTAAAAAAAGCGAGCAAAATCGCATTTTATTTTGGTTCAACATGGGGGCTTAAAAACCCCCATTTGCTCCACTTCTCTTTTACACCTTTCCGCATTTCAAATGCGCAAAGTAACTGTTCCATTCTCACTCATTACTGCCCATTTTTCCCGTGAAAATGGGCATTTTGAATTAGAAATGGTGTAAAAAAGGTTGGTCCAAAACTGATGTGGGGGCTTACGGGGGTTTACCCCCGTTTCAACTCGTCAATTTCTTTCTGCATTTTTTGTATTTTACATATCAACAATGGTATTAATTCAATATAATTAATACTTTTGATATCTTGGACCTCACCTTCATCCGTTTCATGTTGGTTCGTGGTCACTAAGTCAGGATAAATTGTCTCTAGGTCTTGAGCGATTAATCCATAGTGCGTTTTATTCGTATTATCGCTAATAAAACTATATTTCTTTGAGCATATCGTTAAAATTCTGTCAAATTCATTGTCAGGGATTTCCTCGATATGTTGCTTTAATTTAATATCCGATGTATTTGTGATGGAACCAATCACATATAAATCTTTGGGTATCAACACAGTCCTTGATTGATCGCTCGGTGTTATATAAACTGTGCCTGTTATTGTCTTGTAGATCCAGAAAACAATACCATTTGTCGACGTGAAAAACTGTTTAATATTTTGAAACACATCAGGTTGTCTACCACTATAATTTGCCACTGATGATAAATTTCCGGACATATATACTTATATTTAATATAATTTTTTATATATAAAAAAATAATTATACTATTATAATATAGTTATGAGCGGTTATAATCAACCTAATATTCCCCCAATGTATAATGTGAACACAAGTCACCCGATTATACCCAACCCACAAGAAATTATATATCAGCGAAAATATGTTTCTATACACTCAGATGACAGAGATATGGTTAAATTCCCGAAATCAAGCGAATTTGAGATTGAGATGCCCGAAGACATTACAAATGTGTATTCATTGCGACTTTCCAATTGGACTTTTCCGGCGAATTATAGCACATTTTCTTCTCTAAACTCAAATATTACAATGACATTCAAGATTAATGCGCCATACAATCCGGGTGAGCATATGTACTCAAATCCTTTACAGAATGCGATATTTGAATGTTTGTTTTTGTCACAGGGCACTAATTTTGAAATCGTTATTGAAGAAGGGTTCTATAACCCGGAGCAAATGGCAAATGAACTTACCAATAAATTCAATGAAGCGGTCAACTTGCGCCTTCAAGCGTTTTTTACAAGTAAAGGATATACTGACTTACAAACTGAGCTGGATTCTTTAGGAGGGTATCAAAACTTTATCATTGTTTACAATACAGTAGGACAAAAGATTTGGTTTGGAAATACGGCGGATGGGTTTGTTTTGACAAACGAAGAACAGTTTGCGAAATATACGTCTCAAAGCAATATTCAGTGTATCACGCGGAATAAATTATCGGAATTTTCGAACTGGGGGTTGCCAGGAAATGTTGGATTGTCAAGATGCAATACGCCGTCGGTTTCCAAGGTCGGGTTCACTCCGCGATTTTATTACGGAGATATACGGTTTGGAGACAATGGGTATTGGTTACTTCCAAATCCTAATCTGCCTGGCGCCAAAGTTTTTTATATTGAATGTCCGTATAAAATTAATATTATGGGGCCAGCTTATTTTTACATGGAGATCGCAGGGCAAAATTGTATCGATGAAACCAGTCCGTATAATCTTAGTTTTTTTACACAGACAACAAATCAAACAAATGGGATAGTGAACGCATCCTTCGCACGGTTAGCAGTCCCAACTACACCACTCAGTCAATGGTTTGACAGAGACTCAATGCCGTATAAACTATATACCCCTCCTTCGGAAAGAATTCGTAGGTTAAAAATACGTATACGATACCATAACGGAGAGCTTGTGGACTTTGGCTCATTTGACTACTCTTTTATGCTCGAATTCCTCATCTGTCAGCCTACCCAAACAAGGACTGTAACTTCGATACAGCGAAATTTCTAATTTATCCACTTTCACGAGGGTAAGCCCCGTAAGCCCACACAAGAGGTTTGGGTTTGCTTCGCCTAAACCCTTTTTACAGATTGATTGTGGCAAAACACATTTTATTAATTTTTATATGATTTTTACACCATATAAAAATAATCTACTATATAAGAGTAACTATGAACAGTGATGAAATTATTAAACAGCTACAAGAAGAGAATAATAAACTTAAAGAACAGTTAGACAAGTATTTGATGAAAAATAAAATATATTATGAAAAAAATAAAGAAGAACAAAAAAATCGTGTCAAAGAATACCAAAAGAAAACTAATTATAAGAGTAATTACGTTCCTACAACGGAACAAAGGAAAGAATACGCGAGAAGGGCATACTTGAAAAAGAAAGAAAAAATACAAAAAGAAAAAGAAGAAAATACTGAAAACATTTAGGAATATATAAATTTAATTCGTAAAATTACATAAACATAAAATCTTTATATATTATATACAATGACTTACGGTTTTATTTACAAAATAGAATTCCCAAATGGGAAACATTACATTGGACTAACGACAACTTCATTGAAACAACGAAAACAACAACATAAACTTGCTGCGAAAAGAGGTGCTAACCAATATCTATATAATGCGTTACGAAAATATGATATGGAAGATACTTTTGAACTTATAGAAATAGACACTGCGGATACGCATGACGAATTATGTGAGCTTGAAATTGGATACATTCTAATGTATAATTCATATTATAAAGATGATGGTGGGTATAATATGACATTTGGTGGAGAGAGTTTCAATGGTTATATTCATACAGAAGAGAGTAAAAAAAAAATAAGTGAAGCAAAAAAAAAATATCATGAAGAAAATCCAGAAGCAGGACAAAAATTCGCAGAATATGCGAAAATACGGTATGAAAATAATCCAGAAGCAAAACAAAAAACGAGTGGAGCAATGAAAGAATATTATGAAAATAATCCAGAAGCAAGACAACAAGTCAGTGAAGCACTAAAAACATATTATAAAAATAATACAGGCGCAAGACAAAAAAATAGTGAAGCACAGAAAACATATTATAAGAAACATCCAGAGGTAAAACAAAAAAATAGTGAAAAACGGAAACAATATCACAAAGATAATCCAGGATTTATAAAAAAAATGTTAGACATAAAAGGTAAAAACAAACCATTTGATGTGTTTACAACTGATGGAACATTCGTAAAAACATTTACTTACCAAATTGATGCAAATGAATATTTACAAAAGGAACATAATATTACATCAAAAATCAATATTTGTCAAGTTTTAACGGGAAGTCAAAAAAGTTCAAAAGGATTTGTCTTCGAATATAAATAGTTTATATATTCAACCCATATGTTTCTTTTATCCATGATTTTAAAATGTTCACATGACATATTTTATAATCTTCTGAAAACTTATCCAGACTATGAAAGGTTGGCTTTTTCATTTTGGCAGTTTTGAAAAAAATATAGTCACCTTTTTTGCTGCGACGGATCGAACAATCTTGGGATATTTCTCTAAAAAAACCACAATTCTCTTGCTCCAAGATATACTTTTCTACTTCGTCAAAACTAATGCTCTCAATCGGCCGGTTTCCAACTTGCTTCAATGAACAGGTATTTTGGCCCCAGGAAGCATAGACGCCAAATTTTCCTTTTTGTATAAATACATCGAGCCCCTCATATTTACCCAAATTGATTTTCTTCTTTTGAACATCTTCCGCTAATAAATCCTCTACTTTGTATTCATGTATCTTGCTTACATTAACATCTTGTTTTATTTTTTTGAAATTGACCACTGTTTTTCCATCTATTAGTTCAGTATTTTTTATCACTGGTCCGTGTTTTCCTATGATATATGCGTTTGTCTCATCCAGTTGAATTTTCATTCTGGGTTCATCCTTCAATTTATCGGTACACAATGTCAATTGTTCATCGCATTTTCGACACAAACTACTCCAATTCCCCTTACCATTTGCTATTAAATCTAATTCATTTTCCATGCCACTGGTATATTCATAATTCAATAATTGAGAGAAATGAGCATCAATAAATTCCATTACCAAAATGCCAAGCGATTGGATAACCAACTTATTTTTCTCGGCACCAAATTCTCTCATTTCCTCAACTTCATAAATGTTGTCGTCGGTTAACTCAAAGTCTTTACATGCCACTTTGCGACCTTCCACGTTGTGTTTGCTGACATATCCTCTTTCTTGAATCTTATCAACGAGAGAAGAAAAAGTAGAAGGCCTGCCAATTCCATGTTCTTCAAGTAGCTGAACAAGTCGCGCTTCAGTATAGTGTTGTTTCAAACCAATAAATTTCATTTTTGATACCATTTTCTTATAAGGAACAACCGTATTTGGTTTGATTTGCTGTAAATATTGGTATTCATTACTTACCTTACTTGATTTTGCGATAGTAATAGTCCAACCAGGGAAATCAATTATCTCGCTTGTATAGGTAAACTTTGCATTTTGCGCAGCTGTAATAGTCGCAGTAACTGAGTAAAACACAGCTGGCGACATACAACTTGCTAGAGTATTATCTCGTATGAGTTTATAGAGTCTTTGTTCCTTACTATCTATTGTTGAATTAAGCTCAATAAGAGAAATGTTCGTGGGACGAATGGCTTCATGTGCCTCCTTGTCCTTACATTTGCTTACAAGATCATCAATTTGTTCATTTATATAATTTGTATCGTATTCTCTCGTTATATATTCTTTGGCGCACTCAATGAAATCGCGACTATACGATTTTGAATCTGTTCGCATATACGTTATGTAACCACCTTCATACAATGACTGGCAAATACGCATCGTTTCTTTTGGCGATAAACGCATTTCGTTACTAGAAGCCTGTTGTAAAGTGGACGTTGTAAAGGGATCGGGCTGCCTTCTAGTTCCACGTTTTGGTTTTGAACAAGTATACACATGAGAGAAACCAACGGAGTCATTCAAAAAGTCAGTCACTGCGTCATCATTTTCAAAAGAGGTTTGTAACTCAAATGCCAGATTCGCACTTGTGAAATACCCTGTCGTATTGTAAACCTTTCTCTCGTTAGATTGAGAGATTTCTTTGTAATTTTCATAAATAAGTCGTAATGCTGGTGTTTGACATCGACCTGCCGAGAGAGATGCTCCAGCGTTGAAATGTGACCATAACATCGGTGAGATTTTGAACCCAACTAATAAATCAATTATTTGACGAGCTTGTTGGGCATTCACCAAGTCCATATCTATTGTGCGTGGATTTTGAATCGCATATTGGATTGCCATTTTTGTAATCTCATTGAATGTAATCCGCTTCGTTGTTTTGATATCCAAATTGAATATCTGTGCTATACAATACGCAATTTTCTCTCCTTCTCGATCTCCATCAAGTGCTAAAATAATCTCATTTGCTCCAAGAATAGCCTTTTTGATTTTATCTATTTGTTGGCACTTCTTTTCAATAATTGTGTAGGTTGGTACAAAATTTTCGTCGATATGTTTCAACGAGTTTAGTTCTCTCAGGTGACCGTAGGATGCTATACATTTGTAACCTGGGCCTAGATATTCTTCTATTTTCGCACATTTGGCGGGAGATTCGACAATGACCAGTGTCTTTCTAAGGTCAGCCGATGTGAACTTTTTCACCATACTTGATACTTGAATACAATATTAAATTGTATTTAAGCGATTATATCAACTTTTCCACTTTTAGAAAAAGGTGGAGCCAAAGTTTGATTCAACCTCTCTCACATATTTTATCATTTGAAATTCTGTTTAATCATTTGAAAAAAATACATTGCTTTCTAATATAGGGTCATATATATAAAAACACTTTGGAATAACACGAATGCCGTAATTACCATTTATTATTTTTATATTTATTATTTTTAATGTTTCTGTTATATTATTTTTACATAATTCCTTTATTTCAGTATTTGGAACATATCCAATGATTTTATCATTATTCATAATAGAAATCGCATATGGGTCATATTTATTATCTTGGTCATGTTTCATAAGTAATTCAGTATCATATGTTATATTAGAACAATTTTCCTTATAAAAGCTAATACCAGAAATTAAAAATGATTTTTCAGGAAAAATAATTTTATTACCATAATATTGTTGCGTGAAATGACCATAAATAGACATTTAATATATTATTTATAATATATCAAATCTTTAAGTTAATCTGTGTTTGAAATTAAAAAATGTAAAAGAGATGGTTCAACCAAATCTTTACGAATCAAGAGCGTGTTGATTTGGCACCACCTTTTAAAAGGTGGTAGATTTGTATTGCTTCCACGTCATGTTAGTTCTAGGTCGTATCGGCTCCGGCTTATCTTCCTTATATTGTTCGTTCAACTTATCCGCCTTTTTTAGAGCACTGTCCACATACAATTCCTTTAACAGTGTTCCAACTAAAAATGAACCCTCGTGTTGGTTCACCTTACCATCTTCAATATCCCTTAGGACATCTAGGAATCTGTTTAAAATACCGATATCAATTTCATCCTTTCGAACTTTGTTATAAATATCCGTGTAATATGTGAATAAGAAACTACATTCGCCAATACACTCCAGATGTATTTGTTCTGGGTCATCGCAATATTTAGACTTAATTGTCATCATTTTGCTGATTTCATTTCTAAGTATTTCACTATGTTTCAAATTGCGTATTAAATCCGTTTGATCATCGACATTGTTTGCCTTAATCATATTTTGTAGCTGAAGTCGTTGGTTGTCATCCATTTACTATAGTTATAAGAAATTATATTTTGAGGTCAAACTCTCTTTTATAAAAAGAGAACAAAAATTTGGATCAACCTTTTCTAAAGGTTGAAATAATAATCTATGTATATAGTAAATGTCTACAATTGGTATGCCTGAACCAACACAATCGGGAATGATTGGTAGCAGTCCAAGCAATTCATCGTTCATGGAAATAAAAAACAACCAGAATGCGTTGTTAAATTTGAAAAAGGTTGGCGGAAAACGGAAACAATATGGTGGCACTGGAACCGTTGCGGTGCCAATTATTGCTGCCCCTTACAAGTCTGCCAATGGTGCGGGCCAAGATACAACTGCTCAACAAGAAGCTATGGCAAAACTTTCTTTACAATCAAAAGCAAACAGTGAGTTTGACCATCTTGCGGTAACTGGGGGTTCTAAATCCAGAACCAAAAAATCGAAAAAATCGAAAAAATCAAAGTCCAAGAAATTGAGAAAATCTAAGAAACGTCGTTATCGTCGCTAAATGTATAACCAAAAAATTATATACATTTAGTATAAGATGCCATCTGGTAAAAATTGGGTTCATTTTATCTATATTAATTTAGCATTTGTATTTTTCATCGTAGGTGTTCGTTTTCTAACATCATTGGCAGAAGTGAAAGCAAATTGGCCGGCATACAGGTGTAATCCAATGTACATGCCATTATCCGACAATGTCGAGCAAGACTTTACCTATTGTGTTCAAAATATCCAAAATAGTTCCATGGGTTATCTTCTTCAGCCACTCACATTTGTAACATCATCAATAACAACTGTTCTTGGTGAATTTGTCGAAGAAATTAACTACATTCGAGAGATGTTTAACAATATCAGGACTATGTTCACATCTATTATTCAATCTATATTTGGGGTATTCCTAAACCTTATTATTGAATTCCAAAAAATTATTATTAGTATAAAAGACCTTATTGGAAAAACAATTGGGACTATGGTTTCATTATTGTATGTAATGGATGGAAGTTTGAAAACAATGGAGAGTGCTTGGGCTGGGCCAGCAGGCCAAACAATCCGCGCACTTCAAGCATCTCCATTAGCTAAAATGTAGATATATCGCTTTTAGAAAATAACTTTTTAAAAAAGTTATAAAAATTTGATAACTTTCTCTAAAAGGGAAGCGAGCAAAATTCGAGCAAAATTTTGATAACTTTTTCTAAAAGTTTATTTCTCATTTGTCTATATGAACAAATCATTAACCGAATTATATAAAGATTTAACCTATTTTGATTATTATGGTTCATCAATAATTTTATTGATACTCATCATAGTTGTATTTTTTATTATCAGTTCCTATTGTTATTTTGTAATTAATATGCAGTCAATAAAAAATGATTGGCCAAATCAACGGTGTAATCCACGCGTAATGCCATTTGCGGGTTTTATAAATAAACCAGATGATAAGAGTATTAATGAGTTTACCAGTGAAAACTTTACATTTTGTTCTCAAAATATCATTAACAACAGTGTTGGTAAAGCAATGGAACCACTTACATTTATT
>Ga0114958_10000146_pt1 | contig 57990 bp, 39 predicted proteins | sample C_130208_EF_Meta_FD_89577 | JGI IMG/M metagenome (GOLD analysis project Ga0114958, IMG submission 89577) | Freshwater microbial communities from Lake Croche, Canada to study carbon cycling - C_130208_EF_MetaG | ecosystem: Environmental > Aquatic > Freshwater > Lake | place: Lake Croche, Canada... | reverse complement strand
TAGTAAATTAGCGGCGGCGGATGCGATGCAAGTGATTTTCGGGCCAGGGGTTGGAAAGGCGATTACTATTTTTCTTATGCTTTCGATTATCGGGATTTTGAATACGCAGGTGATGTTTGCGCCGCGTGTCATTTATTCCATGGGCCGAGACGGATTATTTTTCCCTCACGTAACTCGAATTAATGCCGTGGGAAGCCCCACGGTAGCCACGCACTTGACGGTTCTTTTTGCTTGTTTATTCTTGCTTGGGGGAAAGGCAATCAATGAACGCTTGTCAGACATTGCTACCTTCTTTTTCGTGGCCAGTTATCTCTCGGGCTTCGCGGCTTTGTTACGTCTGCGAAAAACGGAGCCATATTTGGAGCGGCCTTATCGGGTGTGGGCTTATCCGGTCTTGCCGATTGGTTTATTGGTGATTTCGAGTTTGTTTTTATTGGGTACTTTATTGACAAATCAAGCGAGCATTCCCTACGTGTTTGGATTTATCCTTATTTCGTATGGGATTTATCTAAGGTTCCTAAAAACTCGATAAGGGCTTTTTTACTCACGCCAACGGGTTGATTCGCCAAATTCGTCATCACAGAAAACAAAAATTTCTTCCCTTGGGCGTTTTGATAAATCCCAGAAAGGTCATAGGTATTGCCAAAAGATCCTGATTTAGCCCAAAACTTAGCTCCTGTATTACCCAAATTTACATTTTTCATCGTGCCCGATTTCCCTGATTCTGGAAGGAGTTTTGTCAATCGTTCCATCGGAATTTCTTCCGTCAATTTTCGCATCACCCTGGCCAAATCCTTTGGTCGAACTAAATTATAGCGCGACAAACCCGAGCCATCTACCCATTTGATTTCTTTCAGCCAAGCATTTTCTGGGAGATTCGATAATGATTTGATTATTTCGGGCGCATGTCGACCCCAGGATTTTTCAAATCCCATCATGACCAATAATTGCTCCGCGATTAAATTATCACTATCGTGCAACAAGGGGACGAATAAACTATCTAAGGCTCCTGAATAATAGGTTTTTGCTTGTGTCGAAAGCGCTTTTGGAAATGCAAAAACAGGTCGACCCAGGGTATCGGCTAATAAATCAGCGCTTAATTTGCTGGAAGTTAAGAAGGGGACTTGTTGGGTCCAAGATTTACCAGCCCCTGCTAAAGGCAATGAAAACTGATTTGTCAATCGGTCACGTTGGACCTGTTTATAGGCAGCGTTTACTTGCGCACTATGTTTAAACCGAGCTGGCGAAAAATCCCAACTTCCTTTTTTAATAGCGATCCGAACTAAATTTCCATAGATGGGCAATGAACTGATTTCTGCCGAATAATCATCGTTGTAATCATCCCAGGCCCATCCGCTTCCAAAGGCAGGGATTTGTCCATCCACATCTGCCAAAATCACAGTCTTTTGATTGGACTGCAAAAAATCTAATAGCGCCTTGTTTTGAAACCGAGGATCTAAAAAACTTGGATCTCCTACGCCCCAAACGAATAAAGAATCTGGCGTTTCCTGATACTTGAAGTTCGGTATGGTGCTGGGAAGGTAGCGATTGGCCATTAAAAAAGTAAGCAATTTGGTATTGCTTGCCGGCATAAAAAAATGATCGGAATGATGCTCAAAAACGACTTTTTGGCTTTCTAATTCTTCAATATAAATGCCTGAAGCTAATGTAGAAAGGCTTGAATGTGTAAATGCGCGTTGCCAGTTTGTACGCGTACATGACTGGCTGAGGAACGCAAAACATATATAAATGAAAATCCAATATTTCCTCATAAGCTCGTAAAGGTAAAAGGTTCTCATAAAAATCTTTATTTTTGTGCTGATTTTTTTAGGATGCTCGTAGGATTTGTTATTTTTTATTTGTTGTTAAACCTCGGGGTAGGTTGGTGGGCAAGCAAGCGGATTCACAACACGCAGGACTTTGTGTTAGCGGGGCGTTCCTTGCCTTTTGCCCTCGCGACCATGGTGACTTTTGCCACCTGGTTTGGCTCAGAGACCATCTTAGGAGCGCCCCGTGAATTTGTGCGAGGAGGATTGCTAGCGGTCGTGGAGGAGCCTTTTGGGGCGGCATTAGGGCTATTTATTGTCGGGGCGATTTATGCCAAAAAACTTTATCCCCTTCCCGTTTTAACCTTTAGTGATTATTTCCGGATTCGCTTTGGTCTCCTGTCAGAGAAGGTTTCAGCCTTGGTGATGATTCCATCCTATTTTGGTTGGATTTCTGCCCAATTAGTGGCGTTGGGTTTAACCATGCACCTCTTATTGCCGATCTCCACGGAGGCCGGTATCGTTTTAGGGGCTTTGTTAGTTATGACCTATACCTTGTTAGGAGGTATGTGGTCGATTTCTTTTACGGATTTCTTGCATAACATAATTTTGATTATTGGCTTATTGTTTTTGGCCTATCTATTATTGGATAAAATTCCTGATTTCCAAGGATTTATAAACAAACAACCCCCGCATTTTTTCGAATTTACCCCGCGGGAAAATACCTGGAAGGATTGGTTAACCTACGGCGCGGCCTGGATTACCATTGGTCTTGGCTCCATACCCCAACAAGATATTTTTCAGCGCGTCATGTCCGCTAAAAACCAAAACGTGGCCGCACGCGCCAGCCTCGCCGCAGGAACGATGTACTTGACCATCGCCATGTTGCCTCTCTTAATTGCGCTCATTGCAGTTCGCTTATACCCGAGTTTACTGGCCGAGGATACCTTATTAATTCCCCAATTGGTCTTAAAATTTACTCCCTATGGCATGCAGGTATTATTTTTAGGCGCATTATTATCGGCCCTTTTAAGTACAACCAGTGGAGCGATATTAGCACCGGCCAGCGTCTTGGGAGAAAATTTATGGAAGCCTTTGTTGAAAAACCCTTCCGATGCCCAAGTCCTAAAAGTCATTCGAATCTCCGTCATTTTGGTGACGCTCACTTGTATATGGATGGCGGTCGAAAGACAAAATATTTTTGAGTTGGTCAGCGAGGCATCCGCTTTTAGTTTGGTTTCTTTGTTTATTCCTTTGAATGCGGGTTTGTGGTGGAAAAGGGCTTCGTCGATGGGAAGCCACCTGAGTATGGTTTTGGGATTAGGTGTTTGGGCTTATTTTAATTTTATAGCGCCTACGGACATTCCGGCCATTTGGTATGGCTTGTTGGCAAGTTTATTTGGACTATTATTCGGAACCTTTGTGTGGCCTAAAACCAAGCTTGCGGAATAGCACCTACGTATTTACCGGGTTTTTGAAGAAATAACAGATCTTGTAATTCTGCGCTGACGTTCGGATACATATTGATTTTGGTGATTTCAGAAATTGAAACCCAAACCAATTCCAAGGCGGACGTTTGCTCTTTTTGTATACCAGGAATACCTGAAATTATTTTCCCTTCAAACAAGATATGCACGGAGGCATCACGCTTTTCGGATGGGAGAATTTCTCCTACCATCAATAGATGACCTACCTCCACCTCAATATCCAATTCTTCCCGACATTCCCGAACAATGGTTTCAACAAGCGTTTCTCCGGGATCTGGATTCCCACCTGGGAGATTGTAGACGAATTCGGTGCCATATTGGTACTTCATTAATAAAATGTGATTTCTTTCAACAAGAATCAAGGCAGGTCTGCAACGCATAAAATCAGGGGAATCAATTAGATTGTAATAAATATACGATAATTTTACCGTTTCAAGAAACCTTTGGAATATGATCGTTCAAGATATATGTACCGCGATGGAGAAATGGGCTCCGCTGGCTTGGCAGGAATCCTATGACAATGCGGGTTTACTCGTGGGAAATCGGCAAGCACCCATCAAGGGCGTATTAATCAGTTTGGATTGCACGGAAGCGGTTGTGGACGAAGCCATCGCCAAAGGTTGCAACATGATCGTTTCCCACCATCCGATTCTATTTAAAGGCCTGAAAAGCCTCACAGGGAAAAATTATGTGGAGCGGACCTTGATCAAAGCAATCCAACATAACATCGCCCTGTATGCCTCGCATACCAATTTAGACCATGCGCCTAAAGGTGTCAGTTATCATGTAGCAAAAAAATTAGGGATCGAAGGCCATGTCCTCAAGCCTTTTCAAAATTCATTAAAATCGCTTATCTATTTTATCCCAGCTGTGCACGAGGAATCTGTCCGTGCGGCATTGCACGAAGCCGGAGCTGGGAATATCGGCGAATACAGTTCTTGTAGTTTTACGAGCGATGGCCTAGGTCGATTTACCCCATCCGCGAACACCACCCCTTTCATTGGACAAGCTCATCAGCCCGAATCGGTGGAAGAAAAGAAAGTAGAAATGATCTATCCTACGCATTTGGAATCCAACATATTACGCGCGCTGAATAAGGCCCATCCCTATGAGGAAGTTTCCTATTTTACCTATGGCTTAAGTAATGCCTGGAAAGAAGTGGGATCGGGATTTATTGGAAAATTGCCCAAGGAAATGTCTTCTGACGACTTTATTAGCTATTTGAAGTCTACCTTAGGAATCAAGCAATTGAGACATACGGCCTTGCTTTCGCGGTCGATTTCAACGGTCGCCCTATGTGGTGGCGCGGGTAGTTTTTTACTCGAGGAAGCAAAAAAACAAGGAGCAGATGCCTACATCAGTGCTGACTTTAAATACCATGAATTCTTTGATGCCGAAAATACATGCATAATCTGTGATATAGGGCATTATGAATCTGAAGTAATGATAAAGGATGCAATCCATGATTATTTATCAAATATTTTTAGTACTTTTGCGGTTCTTAAAAGTGATATCCAGACCAATCCGGTTTGGTACGCGTAATAAAACGTAATAATAATAATGGCTACAGTAACCGAAACAACGATTGCCCAAAAGTTAGAAGCATTATTAAAGCTTCAAAACATCGATTCAGCCTTAGACAATATCAAAAAAGTAAGGGGTGATTTGCCAGAAGAGGTTCGTGATTTAGAAGATGAAATCATGGGCTTAGAGACTCGTTTATCGAAATTTCAGCAAGAAATTGCTTCTTTTGAGGAGCAAATTTCGAACTATAAAAACGCGAAAAAAGAATCAGAGAAGTTGATCATCAAGTACAAAGATCAACAAATGAATGTCCGCAATAACCGTGAATTTGAGGCTATTTCGAAAGAAGTAGAACTACAAGGAATCGAAATGGAAATTGCCGACAAGCGTATCAAAGAAATCGATTTCAAGATTTTGAATAAAAATGACGAAATCGCTGGCGTAGAATCTACCTTATTTGAGCGTAAGAAAGACTTAGAAATCAAACAAAAGGAATTAGAAGTTATCATCGAAGAAAGCGAAGAAGACGAGCAAAAATCCATGAAAGATCGCGAAAAAGCGATTAAAATCGTGGATTTACGTTTGTTGAAATCCTACGAAAAACTTCGCGGTAACGCCAGAAACGGTTTAGCCGTGGTGATGGTGAAACGTGGCGCATGTGGTGGATGTTTTAGTTCAGTACCTCCACAACGTCAAACGGACATCAAGGACAAGAAAAAAATCATAGTTTGTGAACATTGTGGTCGCGTTTTCGCTGGCGTGGAAGATGTTATTCCTGCACCAGAAAAAGAAAAGAAAACTCGTGGTAAAGTGGTAGCTGCTGCCGCTGCACCGGTCATTGAGTAAGTGTATTCGACGTCAAATAAAAAAGCCCTTTTCGTCGAAAAGGGCTTTTTTTATGCGTGAACAGGAAGGTTTATTTCAACATCCCCAGCAAAGAACTCAATTTATCTTTCAAATCCTTCCGATCCACAATGAAATCCAAAAATCCATGATCCAATACAAAATCAGCACTTTGAAATCCCTTTGGTAAATCCTTTCCTATCGTCTCCCGAATGACACGAGGTCCCGCAAAACCAATCAAAGCACCCGGTTCAGCTATGTTGAAATCACCAAGCATCGCATAAGAAGCGGTAACCCCCCCTGTCGTAGGATCGGTCAATAAGGAAATATAAGGTATTTTAGCTTCGGCCAATAAAGCCAGGCGAGACGATGTTTTCGCCATTTGCATTAAGGAGAAACCCGCCTCCATCATACGTGCTCCACCCGAACGCGAAATCATCAAAAATGGTTTCCCTGTAGCTAAGGAATGATCGATCGCCCTCGAAATTTTCTCTCCCACGACGGAACCCATCGAGCCGCCAATAAAACTAAAATCCATGGCTGCAATCGTCACCGGAATCCCGTTCATCTCGCCATAGGCGGACCGAACCGCATCCTTCAAACCGCTTTTCAATTCTGTCTCCTTCACGCGGTTCACATACTTTTTCGTATCCACAAAATTCAAAGGATCTCCAGAACCCATGAGCGGGTCTAATTCGGTGTATTTGGTCATGTCAAAAAGCAACTCAAAATACTCCTGAGACCCTATTTTTTCATGATAATTACAACTCGAACAGGTATATGCAAACAAACGATGCTCGCGCGTGTGAATCGCCTTCTTACACGAAGGACATTGGTACCACAATCCATCCGGCGCCTCACGCTTAAATTCTGTAGGGGTTTGAATCCCTTTATCTTTTCTTGAAAACCAAGACATACATCAATTATTAAGATTCAAAGATACGCAAAATCAATTTTATTTAATGAGCACAATCCGACGATTCACGAATTTATCACCTACCTGAACTTGGATCATATAATTCCCCACAGCCATTCCCTCTAAATTTATTTCATGGCTAAACAAAGTACCTTCCAATACAAATCGCTGGGAATAAACTTTACGCCCTGTCAAATCCGAAAGAGATAAGGTTAATTCTTTTTCACTAAGTTGGATCGGCCATTCTAATTTGACCTTCCCATTTGTCGGATTAGGTGAAATCCGCAATTCCTTAAAGACTTCATTCGGTTCCATCGCCAAGACCGTTTGCACCACCGGCGCTGAAGCACCTTGAATATTTAAATTGTCGATAGCCCAACCCCAGCCATGCGCCCCCACATCCGCATGTAAGCGGAAACGGATTAAAACCTGATCACCTCCTTTAAATTTACCGGAGGATAATAAATCGATTTCCCGTTTTTTTACTAAGGCCGACGTACCAATTCCAGTGGAATTTCCATCCACATCTGAGCCAGAATTCCAAACATTCAACCAGGTGGAATAAGTGTTGGAATCCCAGCCATTGATAAAATTATACCAATTTTTCCCGCCATCATTCGATCCTTGCACCGTCACATAATCGAAAAAACTACGATTGACTGTACCGTCGAGATTCAGAAAGGATTCCCCAGCATCACCAGGTTCGACCAGCACCACCTCATCAAAAGTCATCTTCGCCGTATCCGACCGAACCGTAATGGGTTTCAATAAGACTGCATCATTATTTGTAAATGTATCCGAGCCCCCTGCACCGTCATAACTTTCCTCGATGCCGTCTGCATAAGGGTGGTTGGAATGCAAGCCCACGGAAGAAAAACCACTCGGCTGTGTGAACTTAAATCCCTTCAGGTAAAAATCAGCGCTAGGCGATTGATCAAAATTCTGCACATAGGATTTGACCGAAGTCCCTAAAGCCAAGACTACAAATTCATAAGATCCAGTGGATGGCAAATTAACAACATTCGCAATTTTGGCCTTATCCTTAACAATTATGCGGTATTTAATGAGGTCATTCGCTTTCAATTGGCCTGCTAAAAAATTAAATCCCGCCGTATAACCATATTTATCCGTAAGCGATTTCTTGAAGCCTTGCCGCGTCACCGCACCGCCATTAATCGAATATTCCATGTAAATGGTATCGATGCCGATATTGTCGGCGGCCAATAAAGTAGGCAAAGTTAAACTCGTCTGTGAGGTAAAAATGTATTTCAAAGGATTCGAATAAATCACCTGTGGTTTTACCGTATCCTGGCCAATCGTAAATTGATAATAACTGCCAATCCGAGTATTCGCAATAACAGGTGCCTCCGCAGGGGTAACGAATTTCTTGCCAGACATTTCCTCCCCTGACCAATAATACGAAATAACCCCTTTCGTCGTTTTAGGCATGGTATACGTAAATGTATTTCCAGATTTTGTTAAGGGCATCGATACCGCTTGCAATATACTCTTATCCACGGCAAGCATTAATTTCAAAGAGGATTCCTTCCAAATCGTATCCGAATAGACTTTGGCCGTAAAAATCTTATCTTTTGTCAGATCCTCGGTATCATCGTATTCATCCGCAATGATGTTCGAGGAATACCAACCGAAATCTCCAAAAGCCCCTGTAACAATCGGGCCAACTTCCCGCGTCGTTTCACCACGAGCAATTTGAGGCGTCATCAGCGCATTCGGATCACCTACCTTATATTTCGCTTGATCCACGTGATATACGCTCGACCCATCTGTATAACTCGTAGGCGCATATAATTTTGCCTTTTCTCCATTGTTATTTCGCAAAATAGAAGGTGAGGTCAAAAATAAATTTCCAGATGAAATCTGCGTCTTTAAAGTCGTGGATGGATTTTTATATTTTACCGTATCCATCACGGCACCACCTGCTGCATTCACTATAAACTGGTCAAATATCCCAGGAGCCCCATAACCCGCTTGCGTTCCGGTAACGCTTATTTGACCAATAAATCCTAAACCATGGCCCATTTCATGCAGGACGACGGAATATAAATCGATTTGCTTATTCGTAGGAAAACCATCAATCGCAATATACCAATCCGGAAAATCAGAATTAAAGGTGGCTACAATGTCGGGATCCGTTCCATTTAAATTCACATGCGCCATTTTTTCAGCCAAGGCAATGGGATACCAGGTATTCAAGCGGTTCGAACCCACAAAATTCCGAACACTGGAATAAGCCCCCGCGCTTCCTAATACTCCAGTAGCCAAGGAACGCCAACGCACCGAAATACGAATCGGCACATCCGACGCCAAAACACTCGCCCAAATGGACGCCGCTTGCTCAAATACTTGTTTCACATTCGCAGGAGGAGGTGTTTCGTAGGTAACAATGACTTGGGTTGCAGCCGTTGATTGACTCGTCGATTGCGATTTTTTTGCCGCTAATTCAAGAGCTGCAGCCAATCCACGCTCATAGTAACCTTCAGGTAAATCCCGCTTAATGCCCGAACGCTCCGGGGTAAATTCCTCCACCATCACACCAGGTTTGAATTCCATTTTTAATTTTTGGGTAGGAATTACCTGTCCGGAAAGCATTTGCACCGAAAGCAAAAAGACAACAAAGGGCAATACATAGCTTTTCATAATCAAAAATTAAAAGACGAATTTAAAAAAATCAACCTTATTCGCTCAAACAATCCGACAAAATCAGCACTTGTTAGCTGTGTATGTGCTAATTCGGCCGACGAATGTGAAGTCGTAATCCCCACCACCCGCATTCCTGCCGACAAACCTGCCGCAATCCCCTGCAAGGAATCTTCGATAACCCAACAATCCTTCGGCTCCACCCCCACTAATCCCGCCGCACGCAAATAAATCTCTGGATCTGGTTTTCCTTTACTCACTTCGCCGCCTCCAATAATCGCATCAAACTGATCCCGCAAACCAATCCCGTCCAAGGTAAAATCAATATTTCCCTGCCCCGCCGAGGTAGCCAAGGCCGTTTTAATGCCTTGGGCCCTAATTTCCTTCAAAAATCCTTCCAGTCCTGGCGCGGCCTTTCGATGCGGTCCGTAAAATTCCCGATAAATCAGCTCTTTCTCTTCTTCCAACACACGTATTTCGTCCCTACTCATCTCCCGCTTATAAAACCACTCAAAGGTATCTTTGGAATTCATCCCATTTAACTCGCTATAAAAAATTTCACGCGTTAATGGAATGCCATGCCGTTCACAAAAAAGTAACCAAGCATCCACATGGTAAGATAAATTATCCACCACGACCCCATCCATATCAAATAAAACAGCTCCTATTCCCATATTATAATTCCAAACATAAGCCATCATAGGCTAAAAAAACACCAGCCGGTAATTCCGCCTGCACTTCTTCATGCAAGCCCATCATATGGCTCAAATGCGTAATATAAGCCCTTTCAGGCTTGACTTGTTCAATCAATTCCAAGGCCTCCGCCAAAGTGAAATGGGAAACATGATGCGTTTTTCGAAGGGCATTAATGACTAAAACCTTCGTACCTCGCACCTTTTCAATTTCCTCCTCCGAAATAAAATTCGCATCCGTGATGTAGGTAAAATCCCCAAATCGATACCCGAAAACATCCAAATAATAATGTTTGACTAAAATAGGGAGAATGTCTACGCCCTCAATTTCAAAGGCCTCATTTTGAATGGCATGCACCTCGATTTCCGGCACGCCTGGATATTTGTCCTCCGCAAAAGCATAGGCAAATTCACGCTTTAATTGATCGATGACATTTTGCTGAGCATATAAAGGAATCTTGGACTGCTGGGCATAATTAAAGCCGCGAATATCATCCATCCCAGCCGTATGATCTTTGTGTTCGTGGGTATAAATGACGGCATCTACGTGTTGAATGCCGGCCCGTAAAATTTGTTGGCGAAAATCTGGCCCCGTATCGATGATAAAACTTTTACCTTGCGTTTCCACATGGATGGATACGCGAAGACGCTTGTCCCGTGCATCGGCTGAATGACAGACGTCGCATCCACAAGCAATCATCGGAATCCCCTGCGAAGTTCCCGTTCCGAGAAACGTAACCTGGATTGGGGACATGTTTATTCCGTTAAGGCTTTTACTTGGGTTACCAAGGCGTCAAAATTCAAAGGCTTGGCTAAAAAGTCATTAAAACCTGCCGCTTTGAAATCTTCCATGGAATAATTACGCGCGTTTCCGGTGATCGCTATCATCGGAATAGCGGCCTTGGTGGCATCAGAAAGGGCACGCACGGCACGTGCACAATCCATTCCGTCCATCACAGGCATATTGATATCTAACAGGATTATGTCAAAATCGGATTTAGCTAATTCGTCTAACACCTGTTGGCCATTCTTCACCGCATGGATCTCGAAATTTTGAAATTCTAAAATCTTTTTGGCTAAATTTTGAATCACCGAACTATCTTCTGCAATCAATACTTTTTTCATAAGAACTCAAATTATATAGGATGTATGCTAAACTAAGTAAAAATAGCCAATGCGTTCTTCATTTCAAACCAAAAAGGGCATAAAAAAAGCGATTCCAAAAGAACCGCTTTCATTTTTTCAAAAAAACCTTATTTCACGTAGAATGAAACCGAAGTTTTGTCCCAATTCAAGGTAACTTGGCCCGTAGCTGAAACCCCGATTGTAAATTTCTCGGTCATGGCATGCTCACTTGGTTTCGCCTTTACACGCAAAACATCATTGCTTGCCTTGTAGGTATAAGCACCCCATTGCTTCGGATCTTTGTTGATAATCACCGTCCACTCCGTTTCGCCTGGAATGGTAAACAAGGAATAAACACCTTTTGCTAATGCTTTTCCTTGCAAGGTTACATCAGCTGAAAATTCGATGGTCGTAGCTTCATTTGCTCCGGTTCTCCAAACTTCTCCGTAGGGAACTAGGGCTTTAGCCTCTTTTGTTCCGAAGACTAAACGGCCTTTCACAGAGGGTTGGGCATATTTAATCAAAACTTCGGTTGTACCTACTTTTTGAGTAACTACGGCAGGAGGCGATGCAACTGGAGCTTGTTGGGCCAAGGCGCCAAAGCTCATTAAGCAAGTCAAAATAAATGCTAATTTTTTCATATAATGTGATTTTAAATTTTAGGATTACAAATTAAGCCAATAATTCAATTTTAACACCAATGCTCGGTTACGAATTTGAAAAATTTCTGGAAAATAATTATCCGTGTATACCAAAAATAAATCGGAAGCTGGTTTATAGCGCCATTGTAGGCGGGCGTTTAAATTGATATTTTTTGTTTGTTGGTTCAACTGAAAAAAGGTCGCAAAAAATAATTTATTCGTAAACGTGATATCAATCTTCGGCCGAATAATCCAAAATTGGGATGAAACCTTTTTCGCGGCCATCACTTCCGTCCCCGGAATGACTACGTCTTGAATGTCATTGTAATCCACGGCCATCGATACGCTACCAAATGGCTGAAAACGATACCCCATTTCTGCGGTGATGCCCGTACGCCAACCGTCCCCATAATATCCTCCAAATCGCGCAGTCACCGTATATGTAAATAATTTAATTGGGGAAGAATTGTAAAGTGCATTAATCGCGTACCAAGAATGTTCTGTTCCCTTTTTTAAGGGCGTATTTCCCATGCGTGTCGCATCAAAATCATACAATAATTTGACATAATCATAGGAAACAAAGGTCCCAAAACCCGTTTGATCTCGCAATTTTCCCTCAAAAGCCACATAGGTCGTATTGTCCGTTTGTGTTCCTTGATTGTTCCAATAATTCATTGTAGTCGCCCGTACTTGGGTATAAAAGACATTGGAAGCCTTACTTTTTGGATAGAAAATCTTCCCAAATTCCGGGTTAATAAATGTATAATTCACCCGGGGAACATAGCCCGTTTCAGGATTGTAATTGGCCCCTACCCATTGGTGTTTCCAACTGACAATCCAATTATTATCCTTGTACGTTAGGGCCGCCACATGAGAGAAATTCTGTCCTTTATTTTCTGGCGTGATGGAATTTCCATAAAAAAAGGTTCCCGTCCAGAAGCTATTCGCGGAGGCCAAATTATATTCAAAACCAATGTCTCGGTTATAGGGTTGAAAGCCATTTTGACGCTGTAAATCCGTATCGATAAAGGATTGTTTATTCACCATATAAACGCCGATGTTTGAGCGGGCGAATAATTTTCGTTGGAACGCCATCATCGAATAATTTTGTGTAGGAACCCCCTTCGCCTCGATGCGCTCGGATTGCACATTTAACACCCCAATCCGCCAGTCATTCGTTAATTTTCCACTCAAACGAGCCCCATAGGTGATGGGGGTTTGCTCGTAAATTCCCGTCTTGGTATTGAGTGCTAAACCGATTCGGCGCGAAAAGAAAGGCCTTACAGTTTCTGAACCGAAGCCATCAAATAGGTCCGAGTTTTCAATAAAAAATTGACGTTTCTCTGGGTAAAATAGTTCAAATCGATCCAAATTCGTTTGCTGGCGATCTACATCAACCTGCGAAAAATCCGGATTCAAGGTCATATCTAAATTCAAACTCGAACTGACCGCGACTTTTATATCTCCTCCGATCTGGGTGCGCGTGGAAGTGGGGTCCTTGGATTCGTAATTGGCCGAAACGCCGTTCAAAATATACGGGATGACCGAAATGTTTTGTTTGGGCGTAGGCGGTGGCGTATCCCAAACGAGTACTCCCGCATAGGCGAGCGTGGCAGTGGGAAATTGACGAGGCACCGGCGCCCAGGCTGATTTCTCCTTCGCCTTTAAATCCAATCGAGAAAAATTTATCCCCCAGCGTGTGGCATCTCCTTTATAACGAATGGATTTAAAGGGAATAGCGGCCTCCCAAATCCAAGAATTTTTTCGATAACTCGTCGCAGATTCCCATTTATTATCCCAGTTTAAATTCATTTTCACTCCTTCAGACATTTGTCCATCCCATTGTGCACCAGCCGCATTAGCGCCGAAAGAAAAGCCAGTGGTTTTATCATCAAAGGTGTCAATGAACACTAAAAAATTATCATTATTCCCAAACGAGAAATCACGTTTGAGTGATTCAACAACGTAATTCGATTCCGATTGAAGAAAACATTCTGCCGAAATATACAGGTATTTGTCATCATAGGTCATTTTGACATCCGTACGAACTTTCGAACATAGGGTGTCAAAAGGCGTACACATCGCAAAATCACTTACCGCGGCGGCCGATAACCAAGCTGCTTCATCCAAATTACCATCGATTTTCAAGGCACCCGTGGACCGAGTAATGTGCATTTTAAAATTTTCATTTTTCTTTTGGGCCAAAAGCCCGCCGGAAAAAAATACAATAAAGAAAGAGATCAGTAAAGATTGTTTCATAGTCTAGGTTTACACATTTGTGCAAAGGTAACTGAAAAATCGAATCTTGTTGCCCGCCTTATGGGGATAGCACTCCTCAAAAGATTTTTTTACGGGATACACGAAAATCATTTTGCTTGTTTTATTTTTGCAGATCTAAAAGGATTAACATTATGGGAAGAGCATTTGAATTTAGAAAGGCCAGAAAATTTAAACGCTGGGGCCAAATGGCCAAAACGTTTACCAAAATAGGCAAGGACATCGTCATCGCCGTGAAAGCGGGTGGAGGTGACCCATCCTCTAATTCACGTTTACGAGCCATCATTCAGAATGCGAAGGCGGTTAATATGCCTAAGGATAATGTGGAAAGAGCTATCAAACGTGCCACTTCCAAGGATCAAGAGGATTACAAAGAAATTGTTTATGAAGGATATGCCTTACACGGCATCGCCATTCTGGTGGAGACGACAACGGATAACATCAACAGAACCGTGGCTAATATCCGTTCTTCCTTTACCAAATGTGGAGGCAGTTTAGGAACCCAAGGGATGTTAGACTTTATTTTCACTCGAAAATCCGTTTTTAAAATTGCCGCCAAAGCCGATATCGATTTGGAGGAATTGGAATTCGACTTAATCGACTTAGGCGGAGATGAAGTGTTTTTAGATGAAGAAACAAATCAAATTAACATTTACGGTGAATTTACGGCCTTTGGCGCTATACAAAAATTCTTGGAAGAAAAAGGCTATGAATTAATGGGGGCGGATTTTGAACGAATTCCACATGAGACAAAAGAACTGACCGAAGCGCAAATCGCAGATGTCGAAAAACTCATCGAACGACTCGAAGAAGATGATGACGTCCAAAACGTCTATCATAATATGGGATAAATAAAAAAGCACCTGGCGGTGCTTTTTTTATTTCTTTATTAATCGATACAGATAAGGTGCTTTATGTGCGCCTCCTGAATATTTTTTCTCGATACGTTCGAGAATATCCAAGGACAACATTTTGCGCTGGAAATTCGTCCGAACCAAGGATTTGCCTAAAATGGTTTCATACACGCTTTGAACTTCCGACATCGTAAACGTATCCGTCAATAAATTAAAGGCGACAAGTTTCATGTCGAGGCTCAAGCGCAATTGCTCCAACGCAAATTGCAAAATCTCCGCATGGTCCAAAAACAATTCACCCACCTCCTGAATATCCTTCCAGGCATAAGCATCTGACAAATTCCCTACGTTCACATTTACCTTTTCAAAATCAACTAAAGCAAAATAACCCGTTGTAATAAATCGGCCAGAAATCCAATCAAAATCGTCCTGAGAGCGGCCCATTTTATCCCCCACTTCCTTATGCTGTTTTTTTGCCTCTTGAATTCGCGTAAGGCAACCAAAGGTGTGAAATTGTTCTAAATAAATATCCGACAGGCCAGTGCGTTCCAATAAAACGCGCTTGGCCGCCGCATCTAAATCTTCATGGACCCCCACAAAACCACCTGGTAAAGACCAAATGTCTGTTTGTTTGAATCGAAGCGTTAATACTTTTAATTGGTTTTCATGAAATCCAAAGATGACACAATCAACCGAAATTCCTGGCATCCACTCGCCAGACGCGTAATTATTTAAAGCCATTAAGGGTTACGTTTTATAAATTCTTTAATTGTTAACGCAAAAATTGGATAGCCTTTTTCATTTAAATGCAAGCGATCGGCAACAAAAATATCTTGCATCAAAGTGCCATCCGGCAAATAAAATGGGGAATGCATGTCCAACACAAAGCGGTTTTTTTGCCCCTTACTATAGGTGGCAATGATTGCATTAAGGGCCTTTTGCTGATGGACCATGGCTTGTCTGGCCAAACTAGGTCGAATGGAAACATAGACTAATTTAGTTTGGGGCAATACGATGGCTAATTTTTCTGAAAACAATTTATATTCCGCCGCAATTTCCTCCGGACTTTGATTCTTCCATAAATCATTATCTCCCTCATATAAAAACACCCAAGAAGGTTCATATTTGACCACCATACGGTCAAAATAATACAAAGCATCTACTAAAGTCGATCCTCCAAAACCCCGATTAATGGCTGGAATTCCAGCCATATCCGTAGGAAAGGTCTTCCATAAACGAAAACTCGAACTACCGATAAACAGTTTTTGACCTTTGGCTGGCATCGCGATGGAATCCTGTTTTTCATAATCCAGAATTTCTTTTTCGAAGGCATGTTGACCCATCACCACATGTCCGACAAAAATTAAAAATAATACAAGCTTTTTCATCTTATTCATTTGGATATACTAAACCGATTTCCGCCCGAATCTGATCCAATAAACCGATCAGTTCCTGGCTAAATTGATGCGTCATCAACGCATTTTCTGTCTTTCCCGCACGCAAATCGTCTTGGACCGCATCTGCTTCATAACTATATCCCCAACCTAATCGCTCCGTTTCGAAAACCGTATCCACTTGAGATTCCCCTTCATACACCGACAAGGTAATTCCCTTCGTCTCATGAAAACGACCATGCATGAAAATTTTACCTAAGGATCCGTAAATGGTACATGTCGTATCTGTTTGCGCGGCGAAGGTAGAAAACAAGGTCGCTGTGGCGCCTGACGCATATTTCGTCGCGATGGAACAATTCATGTCTACGCCTGATCCTGTCAAAACACCCGTTGCCTTTAACTCCAATGGATTTCCTAAAACCAATTTGGAAATAAACAAAGGATAAATCCCAATGTCCATCAACGAGCCACCTGTCAAATAAGGATTAAACCAACGCGCCTCCACGTTATAAGGCAATTTAATACCAAAATCCGCTTCTACATGTAGGATATCTCCGATGACGCCCGAGGCTAGTAATTCTTTTAATTTGACAATCGACGGATGAAAACGCGTCCACAAGGCCTCCATCAAAAAGATGTTTTTTTCACGGGCTTTAGCAATCATTTTCGCTACTTGACCTGAATTAATTGCGAAGGCTTTTTCACATAATACCGGCAATCCTGCATCCAAACACAACATCGTATGTTCATAATGCAAGCCGTGTGGCGACGCAATATACACGACATCAATCTCGCCACTAGCGAGCATCGCCTCGTAACTTCCGTAAACTTTCACGTCTTTCGAATAATGAGAAGCAAATTCTTCTGCTCGCTTGATGTCTCGAGATGAAACCGCAGCTAAATAGCCATTGGAAACATAGGCTAAATCATCAGCAAATTTGCGGGCAATGCCTCCGCATGCTAGAATACCCCAACGAATGGGTTGATCAATTTTCATAATAGGTTTATTTTAATCGTTTAGACTAAATTATTTAATAAAGTCTCTACTTGTTCCAAATCTACCGCCGGAAAGTTCGCAATGCGGATTTGGGTTTCTTTCATCTTTCCATATCCAGCCCCGATTACCATCCCACTTTTCTCCTGCACACGGGCAATCACCTGCCCTGCTAATTCTTTGCAATTTAAAACTGCCACCGTCGCAGAACGATGTGATTCCTTCTCCACAAATATGTCGAATTGATCCGATTTACTGGCAAAATCATAAATCAATTTCGCCTTTTTATCCGTCTCTTTTCGTATCACATCCACCCCGATTCGGTTAAAATCCTCCGCCACTTTCCCCAAGACATAAATGGCCATCACGTTCGGTGTTTCTGGCGTCTCAAACTTTACATAATTTTCCCAAAGACTTGGCAAGGAATGATATGTTCCCACAATCCCCTCATGCTTTTTCATGCGCTCCGCCTTTTCCAGCATTGCCTCATTCGCAAACCAAACCCCCAAACCGGCCGGCATGCCAAAGGCCTTTTGGACCGAGAAGAATGCGGTATCCACCAGCGAATAATCTAAGTTCGGATAGGGCGCCGAAGAAACCATGTCCACGGCCACAAACTTATTTTTATTTGATTTTTTTAATTTATGAATTTCGGCCGAACGCATTTGAACACCGGAACTGGTTTCATTGGCGGTGCAACAAATCAGCTCCGCATATTCAGGAACTTCCACTTCCGACGCATCAAATCCCTCGCCAAATGGCTTATGTTGGGCATTCGCGAACTTGTGTAATTCCTTAGAAAAATCGAAGAATTTTTTCGAAAATGAGCCATTCACTAAATGAAAACTCTCATGCTCGACCGAGCTCATTAAAATACGCTCCCAAATTTCCGTCGCTGAACCCGTGAATAAAATCGCATGGCTAGTAGGAAGATTAAAGAGGATGCGTAATTGCTCGGCGGTATGTTGGTATATCTTCCGAAAAGTAGATGAACGATGAGAAATCGACCCCAAATGCTGACGAAAAGCCTCTTGATAATGCCCTTCCACCGTAGGAAAAAGAGCAGCCGGACCTGGCGTAAAAAAGGTGGTATTCATCGTGCTCATTTAGTATAACATTCTAAATTTGATGGTATTATCGATTAATTTCAATTCATTCACAATTTCCTCCGAATATTCTTTCGCCACATCCGTAATCACATAACCGGTTTGCTCGGTGGTTTTTAAATATTGCCCGATAATATTCACTTGGTATTTTGCAAACACATTATTGATCTGTGCCAAAATCCCCGGCACATTATGATGAATGTGCAATAAACGATGGGCATTTTCCAAAGGCGGCAATTGCAATTCCGGGAAATTCACCGATCCATAGGTGCTTCCATTGTTCATGAATTGCAATAATTTCGTTGGAACAAATTCCCCAATATTCGCTTGCGCCTCCTCGGTAGAACCGCCAATATGTGGCGTTAAAATGACGTTTGGTAAGCCTCTCAATTCATTGATAAATTCTTCATCATTCGTTTTGGGCTCGTAAGGGAACACATCGATGGCCGCACCCCAAACTTTTCCCGATTTAATCGCTTCGACCAATGCCGGAATTTCCACCACATGGCCACGTGATAAATTCAAAAAGATGACATTATCCTTCATCCAAGAAAATTCCTGGGCGCCGATGATATTCGTGTTCGACTTCCGACCATCCACATGCAAACTCACAAAATCAGCCAGACCGAAAAGCTCTTTCAAAGACTTACATTTCTTCGCATTTCCGAGGGCCAATTTATCCACCGCATCGTAAAAATACACCTCCATTCCCAAAGCCTCCGCAATTACGGATATCTGAGTACCTATATTTCCATAGCCCACTAAACCGATTTTCTTCCCTCGAATTTCAAAAGAATTCGTAGCCGATTTATCCCAAACACCCGCATGCATCTTCGTAGATTTTTCGAAAATATTACGGGTCAACATGACCATTAAGCCAATCGACAATTCCACCACACTTCGCGTATTGGAATAAGGGGCATTAAATACGGCGATCCCGCGATTCTCACACTCGGCTAAATCCACTTGGTTCGTCCCGATGCAAAAAGCACCCACACACATTAAGCGTGCCGCATTCGGATGCGACAAAACCTTTTTCGTCACATTCGTCTTCGAACGCAATCCCAAAATAGACACGTCCTTAATTTTTTCGATTAATTCATCCTCATCCAAAGCGCCCTTCAATAATTCCACTTGGAATCCCTCTTTCTTAAATGCACTCACCGCAGCCGGATGCACGTTTTCGAGAAGCAACACTTTAATCCTTGATTTCGGATACGATTGCGCGCGACTCAAGCCATTTAAATATAAAAATTCATCCAAAGAAGGAACGACAAAATCCGCTTTATCGGTCACTGCTTTCCGAGACACATTCTCCGTAAAAGCAAAAAACTTATTCGCTAAACCTGCCTCCCGCAATTCATAATCCGTATAGCCATCCCCGATCACAAATACCTCGCCATCTAAGGCCAAGGACTGTAATAATTTCACTTTCCCACGATCTTGAGACAGTAAATTCGAGGTATCATAGCCCGTAATTTCACCCGATTCATCGTAGGTAAAGGTATTCGCATACACATGGTCCGCGGCGATGCCCATTTCTTCGACGACAGGAACGATGAAATCCTTGAATCCGCTAGAAACAATTAATATTTGATCCGCAAATTCCGCCAAAAAGGGTTTGTTGCGTTTAAAAGATTCGGAGATTTTACCTTTTAAAAACTGGATTAATTGGTCTACATGGGAACGATTGGCGGGCAATAAAGCCACACGATCACGTAAAGAATCGGCAAACGAATATTCCCCCACCATACCTCTGTCAGTGATTTCACGAATTTTCCCCACGATATCTGCTTGCTTCGAATTGCCTTGTAGGGCAATATTCGCTAACTCATCAAGCCCCTCGACCTTTGTAAACGTGCTATCAAAGTCGATGACAATGGTTAATTGATCTGTTGTATTAGGATGTATATTCATATTTCATCAAATTCTAAACCAATCGACCGCTCGTTCCTCCGACCAAGTTTGACCCCGGTAATTCTTTGGAAAAAAGCCACAATGTCCGCCTGTTTTTGGGATTTCTACATGAACAAAATCCCACGCAGAAGCCTGTTGGACAGGAAGGCATTCCGCCGATAAAAATGGGTCGTTTTTGGCATTTATTATTAACGTTTCCACGCGAATCTTATCCAAAAAATACAGCGAACTATTTTGTTCATAATAGTCCTCCGCATCCCTAAACCCATGCAATGGCCCCGTGATCACATCATCAAAATCCTTTAAAGTCCGAATTGAAGTAAGCATATCTGCCGTAATTTCGTTTGGAAAACGAAGCGACTTCTCTTTTACTTTTTGAACCAGCGTTTTTAAAAATCGATGTGTGTAGAGGCGGTTTTCCCAAGTAGCTAATCGTTTGCTACTGCTAGAAAGGTGTAAAGGTACGGAAAATGCCACAGCTTTTCGAATGAAATGTGGAGGATTTTCACCTTGTTCTCCCAGCCATTTGAGGGTCATGTTGCCCCCTAAACTAAATCCGGCTAGATAAATATCCTTGGCTCCCCGTGCAGCCAAGGAACGAATAATAAAATCCAAATCATCCGTGGCCCCACTATGATAAAAACGCAGGTTACGATTCATTTGTCCTGAACAACTCCGATAATTCCAAGCCAAGGCATTAAATCCTTGTCCCAACATCGCATTCACTAAACCCAGCACATAATGCCGATCACTACTTCCTTCCAATCCATGCGACACAATAATCCAAGGTTTTTCAGAAGCATCTTGCGATTGTGTATACCAATCGACATCCAAAAAATCCCCATCAGGCAATTCGAGCCTTTCTCTTATGGGAACAAAACCAGGCAGCATCTTCCTAAAAAGCGAAGGATAGATGCTTTGAGAATGGCCATCAGGCAACCAAAAAGGCGAAGCATGCGTTATAATGGACTGGACAACTGGCACAAATGATTAAATAAAAAAGTCCGGAATTAATTGATTTTCTGGTGTGTTAGGATTCACCCGATAGAAGGAAAAATCGCTGATCCCTTCTTCGGCAAGGACCTCCTCATCGATGTAAAAATGTCCCGAAACACTTTTGGCATCTCGTTGCAAGATCACTGCAGCGGCATCTGCCATGATGCTGGGTTTACGCGCTAATTGCAACATTTGTGCATTCCCGATCGCAAATTCAATCGCCGCGGTGGCTATAATGGTTTTTGGCCAAAGCGCGTTAAATGCTACTTTGCCCTTAAATTCCGCCGACATCCCCAAGGTACAAAGCGACATCCCAAATTTCGCCATCGAATAGGCCACATGGTTTTCAAACCAGCGCGCCTCCACGTTTAAAGGCGGCGACAAGGTAAGGACATGGGGGTTTTCGGATTTCAATAAATGAGGCAAGCAAGCCTGCGCACATAAAAAAGTACCTCGTGCATTGACTTGATGCATGAGGTCATATTTTTTCATATCGGTTTTTAACGTGCCGGTCAACTGAATCGCCGATGCATTATTAATCAAGATATCGATCCCGCCAAATCGAGCCACCGCTTTTTCCACGGCCGCCAAAACCTGATTTTCATCACGAATATCCACAATGCAAGGTAAGGCCTGTCCGCCCAAGGCCATGATTTCTGCCGCAGCAGAATAAATGGTACCCGCTAATTTAGGATGTGGCTCAGCGGTTTTAGCAGCGATAACAATGTTTGCGCCTTCTGAAGCTAGTTTTTTGGCAATTTCCAAGCCGATGCCCCGCGAGGCACCAGTGATAAATACGGTTTTGTTTTTGAATGACATTTGGCTATAATTTATTCTTCAACTAAATTACGATTTTCTTACAAAGAAGGATACAAATTAAAATTTGCATTGTACTTTTGTAAATTAAATTTTACGCGTACCACGAAATGATCATACCCTTTAAATCTGTTAGTATATCCCATCGCACGGCCCCGCTCACGATTCGTGAGATGGTTGCCTTGAACGAGGAAGAAAGCAGAGCTTTTGCGATTAAATGCAAAGACCTTTTTGGGATAAATGAATTGTTGATCGTCTCGACCTGCAACCGCACCGAGTTGTATTATACCGCCAAAGAAAGTATTTCCGAGCAATTAGTTAAAGCCCTTTTAATCGAAAAAGGCATCGAGGTAAGCCCTGAATTTTTAAATTATTTCAAACATTTTGAGGATACGATTGATTCGATGCGTCATTTGTTTGAGGTGGCTACCGGCTTGCAATCGAAGGTGGTTGGGGATCTACAAATACCAAATCAGATTAAAAAAGCGTACCAACAGGCAGCTGACCTCAATATGGCCGGCCCCTATTTGCATCGCTTAATGCATACCATTTTTTATTCCAACAAACGCGTAGCCCAAGAAACCTCCTTCCGAGATGGGGCCGCCTCTGTTTCCTATGCGACGGTGGCTTTGGCCGAAGAATTATCTCAAGCGATTCCACAACCGAAGGTGTTAATTTTGGGCTTAGGGGAAATCGGACGCGATGTTTGCAAAAACATGGAGGAAAAGGAATTCGCCGAGTTTACCGTGATGAACCGGACCCTAGAAAAAGCCGAAAAAATCGCACAAGGAAAACCTTTCCGCGTGGCCCCTTTTGAGGATTTATGGCAAGAAGTGGAAAAGGCAGACATTATCATTTCCTCGGTTAGGACCGGAAATCCAATCATCACCCTGGATGAAATTAAAAAATTACAAGTACTTTCCTTTAAGTATTTCATCGATTTATCTGTACCACGTAGCATCGAAGAGGGGATCGAAAAGAATCCGGGAATCTTATTATACAACATCGATTCTTTGCAAGAGCGCGCCGACGAAGCCTTAGCCGCACGCATCGCATCAATTCCTGATGTAAAAGTCATTATCGAAGAAAGCATTGTGAGTTTTAATGATTGGTCAAAGGAAATGGAAGTTTCCCCTACCATTCACAAATTAAAAAATGCGCTCGAGCAAATCCGGAAAGACGAAATCAATCGCCATATCAAAGGATTAAGCGCAGAAGAGATCGAAAAATTAGAAAAAATCACGGCGAATTTGGTTCAAAAAATCATGAAGCAGCCTGTGATTCATTTAAAAGCCGCTTGCAAGCGCGGTGAATCTGAAAAAATGATTGATGTCTTGAACGATTTGTTCAACCTCGATCAAGTCGAAGCCCTCGAATCCTAATAGCTTTTCCCGTGGACAGCAAAATCCTAATGGCCCTGGCCCGCTACTGTGCCTATCAGGAACGTTGCGTACAGGAATTACAAACCAAAATGGCAGACCTAGGACTTATGCCGTCGGACTTCGCAGCTTACCTTCAATGGTTAAAGGAAAATAATTACCTACATGAAGGTCGATTCGCGGAAATTTATGTTCGATCGAAATTCAATCAGAAACATTGGGGCCGACAAAAAATCAATTTTGAATTACGCAAGCGAGGAATTTCAGAATCGCTGGTTCTTTCCGCCTGGGAATCGATTAACGATAAGGCCTATACGGAACAATTAGACCAGTTGATCCGTAAAAAAAAGGCCTCTTTGAAATCAGGAACACCGGTCCAAATGTATCAAAAATGTGTTCTTTATGCCCAATCCAAAGGCTATGAAATCAACCTTATTCACCAGCATGTCAAGGAGATATTTGCCGAGGATCGAGCCAAAGCAGACTAGCCAATGGTCGTGTAATCTAGCTTATCATGCTACTCGAATTCGAATCTGACTTTGAAAAAATGACAAGGACTTGATTTTCAAATCCATGGAATGAGCATTTCAATATGCAAAAATTAGCCAAGCTAGATTTTGCGACTATGTAAAATATGTATACCTTTGGCACATGAATTTTGAAAACAAAACGTATTACATCGCATATTACGCAGGATATTATCGCCTGGGATAGCCGGTGTGTAGGTTTTTGATATAACTTATGTACAACCGGCAAATCGTCGGTTTTTTTGTTTTATGAGCATACACATAGCTACAGCTTCGCGCTTAGGATCAGTCGAGGAATATTATTTCTCCACCAAACTTAAGGAAATCGCTTCCCTCCGAGCGGCAGGAATTCCTGTGATTAATTTGGGCATCGGAAGCCCTGATTTAGCACCCTCCAACGAAATCATACAGGCCTTGACCCAAAGTGCGGCTAATCCGGCCAATCATGCCTATCAAAGTTACCAAGGTATTCCTGCCTTGCGCCAGGCATTTGCCAATTTTTATGCGAAACACTATGCGGTTTCTGTCGATTGGAACCAAGAGGTTTTGCCTTTAATCGGTTCCAAAGAAGGTATCATGCACATCGCCATGGCCTATTTAGAACCGGGGGACGAGACCTTAATTCCGAATCCCGGCTACCCCACGTACCAAGCGGCCTGTGCGCTAGCTGGTGCTACGGTGAGGAATTATGAATTATCGGAAGAAGGAAATTGGTTGCCCGATTTAGAAGCGCTGGGCCAACAAGACCTCAGTCGGGTGAAAATCATGTGGGTGAATTATCCGCATATGCCGACGGGTGCGAAGGCAGATACTGCATTTTTTACGCGCTTACGAGATTTTGCGATAGAGCATACTATTTTGTTGGTGAACGACAATCCCTATAGTTTTATATTAAACGAAAATCCGATGTCGATGCTGTCGATTCCGGGCATGAAGGAGGTGGCGATTGAATTAAATTCCTTGTCGAAATCACATAATATGGCCGGTTGGCGTATCGGTGCGGCGATCGGGAAAGCGGAGTTTTTACAACCGGTGATGAAGTTTAAGTCGAACATGGATTCCGGCATGTTTTTACCCTTGCAAGAAGCGGCGGCGAAGGCTTTAGAAGCGGATGCAACTTGGTTCGAAAATCAAAACAAGCTTTATAAAGAGCGACAAAAATTAGTATTTCAATTACTCGATTTACTTGATTGTCGCTATGACACCGCTCAAACGGGCATGTTCGTTTGGGCGAAAGTACCCGATGAATGTTCTTCAGGCTATGATTTATCGGATAAAATTTTAGCAGAAAATGCTGTTTTTATAACTCCGGGAGGGATTTTTGGCTCACAAGGAAATGGCTATGTTCGTATATCCTTATGTGCCAAAGAACAGGTTTTTGAAGAGGCGATTCAGCGAATAAACACACATTCAAATGGGAAATAAGAAAGTTGGCATCATCGGTATCGGATTAATAGGTGGTTCCATCGCCAAAGCCCTGCGGAGTCGTGGATGGGCAACGAAGCTCTGGGGTGTGGACGCGAACCCAACGCATGCGAAAAAGGCTCTCGAATTAGGTTTAGTGGATCAGATGGCCACATTGGAGGAGGCGATGGCGGAGATGGACGTAGTGGTCTGCGCCGTCCCTGTAGAGAATTTGGTTGGTATTTTACCTAGCATCATGGATGCCTTGAAACCTGGGCAAATTGTGATCGAAGTGGGATCCACGAAAACTTCGATCTTTGAGGCATTAAAAAATCACCCGAAACGGGTACAATTTGTATCCACGCACCCGATGGCTGGAACGGAATTTTCAGGTCCTGAAGCCGCGGTGGAAGGTTTATTTACGGGAAAACGTGGGGTCATTTGCGATAAGGAAATGAGTTCGCCGGAGGCTTTGGCAACGATTGAAAACTTATACGAAGAGGGATTAGGAATGCAATTAATTTACATGGGTTCCATCGAACATGATGTGCATACAGCTTATATATCCCATATTTCACATATTTGTTCCTTTGCATTGGCGAATACGGTCTTGGAAAAAGAGAAAGACGAAAAGCGTATTTTCGAGTTGGCCTCGACCGGATTTGAATCCACCGTTCGTTTAGCCAAATCGTCACCGGAGACATGGAGCCAGATTTTTCATCAGAATCAAGAAAACCTATTGGACGTGCTGGATGAATACATTAATACCTTGTTGAAATACAAGGAACTTATGCTTTCAGGCAGCTACGATACGCTTAAAGACGAGCTAAAAAAGGCGAATGATATTAGTCGGATTTTGGGCGCCAAAAAATAATTATTTCTTTTTCTTTTTTGCAAATACGCAATCTTCCGGTTTTGACTTAATAAAATAGGACTTAAAATTCGATGCGGTGGGATTCATGCAACCTTCTAAATTTAAAATTTCGATATTTTTAAATTCGACGGGGTGGCTTTCGCTTTGCAAAGAAATGTATCCTTGAGTTAGTAATTGGCCTTTTTGCCCAAAAATAACATCTTGCCCGCTGACATTTCCACCGCCGATTTGCGGTTTTTGGTAGGAAAGAACGAGTTGACCGTTGGATATATGTTGCACTAAGGAATCTCCGAACACACGCACTTCTGCTTGCACCCATTGATCTCCATGATAGGTTTCAGAGGTCGAATTAATGCAGTGCGGCGTGAATAATTTTCCATTCATTTCTACATTCGTTCCTGGGGTACATAGATTACAGGTCGTTCGTTTATCCTTGCCGTTGCCGCCTAATAATTGCACTTCGATGGATACGGGAAAATCTTGATTTTTTCCCATGGTTTCGGGTGCCTGGCCATGAATCATGATGCCAGAATTACGCGTAGCCCATCCGGGTCCTTGATTTGCTTGTTCACCTACAAAGCGATAATCTAAGCGAATGCGGTAATATCCGTAGGGATTTTTAAAAAACAAATGGCCAAATCGCTCGTTAAACGCATCATAGGCATCATAGCGTACCACTATTTTACCATCCTCGACACGGAAGGTGTTTCCGAAATTTTCACCGGATGGATAGTTTCGGATTTTGGGCGTCCAACCACTTAGGTCTTTTCCGTTAAATAGAGATTCCCATTTTTCTTCGGAAGGATTTTGGGCCTTTGCGGCGAAACAGAATAATAAGGCGATGGCGATGTACTTGATCATAAGTTAAATTTGTTTAGTAGGTATTTTCCGAGTTTTTTTCCCTGTTCCTGTCCCGAGGTGATTCCATCTTTGAAATGAATTCCGCCATAAAATCGAGATATGCTAGCCTCTTCAGCGGCATGATGAAACGAAGAGAAGGAACGAGAGGGGATTCCATAGCGCATTTCTACGGTATCCGTATAGGCGATGTTGTCCCCTAATAATTTGGTTAATATGGTAGCGGCGGTGGTTGAAACTGTTGAATGACCACTTGGGTATTCAGGAAAGGGAGGTGTTTGTAAAAATGGTTTCCAAGTTGGGTCAATTAATTTCCGAATCGCAGTTTCTGGACGAATTCGATTGGAATGATATTTTTCTCGCCAGCAAATCCAGAAGGCATCCAATAAGCCTATCGAAAGTACGGTTCTCACCAGTAAACTTGGGCCAAAGGATAATTTCTTTTGTGCACAAACGATCCCCGAAATACCCATCCAATGAGCCCCCGGAGAGATTTTTTTAACGCCGATCAACAAATGGCCATTATCCGACAAAGCAAATGGATTACAATCCCAAAAAGCGGCAATTTTGCGTTCATCTTCTTTTTTCCCAGCCTGATACACCTCATCAGATACCTGATAAAAAGGCGAATTTTTGGTTTTAGAAAAAGGGATAGGTGCCTGAATTTGCAAAGATGTTAATAAGGAATCTGGCAGCGTGTAGGGACGAATACTAGAAAAATATGGTTCCACTGCCGCAAAATAGCCGGGCGGGGTGGGATACCATTTTCCCTCTACTTTGCTGGGCGTATAGCGAGGGAAATTGCTAATTTTATTATAGCGATCTGCTTTGGCATACCTTAAAATAATCGGACTAATTTGCGTGGCAATGACCTGAGATTTCTCAATCACTTCGCTGTCGAAACCTTGATTTCGTAAGGAATCTACATATTTTTGTTTCCATGCCTTCATCAAGCCACCGGAGGGTTGCATACGCGAGGAAACATCCATCATGGTGAATAAGGAGGCCAACGCAGGATCAGCACCTGTAAAATCCAAGGAAGGCAGACTAGGAAAATCGTTTAATTGCTGATGAATTGCAGGCAATTTTGGATCTTGTGTCACAAAGGTCGCATAGGCCCCTAGGCAGGCATAGGAATAAAAGCGCATGGCCAAAGGGGGATTTGAGACATCATGAATCATGAGTTCAGTCATTTCACTCAGTACTTTATCCACTTCCGTCCCCGAGATTTCAGCCGATTTAGGCTTGGAACAGGCTAGCAGGCAGCACATGAGAAAAAGGCCAATTGATTTTATTTTCATCCCTATTTGATCTGAAAAGATTGAATTCCTTGTTGATTTAGCCCAAACATCCACCGTTTCCCATCCTGAAGTACTGAACGCACATCGCCCTTCAGCCAAAGACCATTTTGTTTTTGAGGAATGGATTTAAATCCTAAGCGTCCGTCCCCTTGAACAAGCAAGCCATAATTGGCATCCATTTTTCCCAAACGTATTTTGGCCTGAAAGATATTTCCACAGAGCAATAAATCCTTTTTGCCATCAAGATTAAAATCCAATACATTGATCGTGAAGATGGGGGCATATTGGATTTCTTGGGGCAATGGAATCGTTTCGAATTTTCCGGATTTGGAAAGACGAAAGAGAGCTGTTTTTAGATTATTGGCGACCCATATAGGGGCGTCTTTTAATTCATCCTCGGTAAAGACATCTTTAAATTCCGCTTCTGCAAAACTTTGGTAATCCGTAAATCGGGTTCGCATGATGCTCATTTGATCCAATAATTCATCACGGGTCATAAACGGCACTTTTTTTCCTTTTACATAGTAAGTAAGAATGGGGTCGATGGAACCATTACCATCGATATCCTTTCCATATAATTCCAAAGGTTCCATTTCTGATGCCTTCAACTGAGAATTCAGGCCTAGGTTTCCGATGAATAATTCAGGTTTTCCATCGCCATTTAGATCTTCCACGAGTAATTTATTCCAAAATCCTTTCGGTGAATTTTCGAAAAAATCACGGGTTGTTTCATTGGCCTTAAATCCTTGCAAGGAGAATATCCGGACAGGCATAAACTCCCCAACGAGAATTAATTCAGACTTCCCATCCCGGTTTAAATCGGTATATGCGGCATCCGAAACCATGCCGGCTTGTTGGATGGCTGGGAATTTTTGAGAGACATCGATAAATTTCCCTTTGCCGTCATTTTGTAAGATAAAGCTAGTCGGGGTACTCGGATATTTCCCGGGAATGACACGGGCACCCACAAACAAATCAGGTAATTGATCCCCGTTCAAATCAATTTTTTCTATGCAGGATTTGCTGCCTAAAATTTGAGGCAAGGCCCCTTCCGTAAATGTCCCATGTCCATCATTTAGATACAAATGATCCATTAATAATGGGTCATCTTCTTCTAAATTGGCATACCCGCCCGCGGCGATATATAGATCTTGGTCTTGATCCCCGTCCACATCTAAAAAGAGAGCATCACCTACCTCCACACCCTCGGGCAAAGGAAATCGCTTTTTTTGATAATTTCCGTTCGATTTTTGAAGGAAAAGTGAGGAATTGGTTCCGGAGGAGCCGCCGACAAACACATCCAATAAACCATTTTTGTCCACATCAGCGGAGGCAAGAATAGGCCCGGAAAATGACATAGGCATAACCAATTGGGTTTGACGCTTAAAATCATTCACATCTGAAAGGACAAAAGGTGTATCCAAACCTTTGCTAGGTGTAAAAAAAATCTCTGAAGTCGATGAATAGGTCCATGAACTTTGGGCATCACGTTCGAAGATGGAGATTTGGATATCCACTTTCTGTGGTTTAAGCACCTGCGTTTTAGCTGAATTCCAAACGATTCGAATCGAATCTAGCTTTGAATTCTGACCTAATCCGATGTGTAAGATAGGGCTCACATTGGATTGGAAACCTCGGTACAAATTTTGTTCAAAAAATTGGGTTTGGCCTTTTTGAAATACCCAAATTTTAGCTCCTAAACCGATGCTATTTTCCCCAAGGCCGTGGAGATTAAGGTCAAGAAAATGATTTTCTTTTTTGACTAGGTTACTTTTGTTTTCATAGATGAAGGCCGCCTGATTGATGTTATTCACAATCAATTCTAAATCTCCATCCTGATCTAAATCGGCGTAGGCCGCACCATTGCTATTCGAGGCGCGGTCCAATCCCCAAGATTTGGAAACTTGTTTAAAGGCCTCATTAGGCCGATTTTTAAACATGTAATTATGCACATTCGAGGCGGGCATTTTCTGAACTAATTCCAATACATTTTCTCGCTGGATGGAGCTTTGGTTGTTTTGAACATAGTCTCCCATGTATTTTAAAAAATCCAAATTGGTATAATCGCGTAAGTAGCCATTGGTGATGTATAAGTCTTTCCAACCATCGTTGTCATAATCGGCAAACAAGGCACTCCAACTCCAATCGGTATTCGACACACCTACACTTTGGCCCACTTCTGAAAAATTAATCATGTTGGATCCTTGTTCGGGTCCTTGATTTAATTGCAACATGTTTCGCATATATTGATGTCCGAAACCCACATTGACATTGAAATTAAATTTTTCATAATTGTCTGGCGCCATTAATAATTTCTGTCTCAAATTATCTTCTGGAAGCATGTCGAGGGTAAAAATGTCAGGTGATAAATCATTGTTGACATCTGCAATATCATTTCCCATGGAGAAATGAGAAAAATGACCCATACTTTGATTGATGGTATTTTTAAAGCCTTTTCCTGCCTGATTGATGTATAAAAAATCAGGGATTGTGTAGTCGTTTGAGACATAAAAATCGGGCCAGCCGTCTTGATTGATATCGGAAATCCCAACGGCCAAACCATAGGATAAAGCGGAACTTTGAATACCTAAGGCTTTCGTTTTGAGGATAAATTTTCCGCCCTTACCTGGATTTTCAAAAAATTGTAAGCCACTGTTTTGGTCTTCTTTTCCGAGTAAATCGGCGGTACTTGCTTCGTCTAAGACGGGAAGAGATTTGGGATTATGATTCACGAGAATCATATCTAAATCCTGGTCACGATCATAATCGAAGAAAACGGCTTGGGTACTATTCGCTGGACTATCTAGGCCATAGGCGGCGGCTTGATCGATGAAGGTGGGATTTCCTGCAGCGTCATTTCCTTGGTTGATGAAAAATTGGTTTCGTTTTTTTTCAGGGGGTAAATTTCCTGAATAGCAGAGGTACATATCGAGTTTCTGATCGCCATTAATATCCACCATGCTCACACCGGTTTTCCATGGACCGGGGCGACCTGTGACACCTGCTTGTTCAGCTATTTCCTTAAATACCAATTCACCTTGGTTCAGGTATAAGTGGTTATTTTCCATGTTACTAGTGAAATAGAGATCGATTTTGCCGTCTCCATTCACGTCGCCAGCTGCGACTCCGCCGCCATTGTAAAAATATTCATACATGAGGACATTGGTATTGAGTCCCTCGTTGATGTTATTGCGGAATAGTACTTGGGTTTTGGAGGAATCGGTTAATTCGAAAACTTTGACTTCTGAGGAACCAAGGTCAGAAATCTCTTCGTTTTTACACGCGAAAAACAGAAAAGAAACGGAAAAGAGAATGAAATAGCGCACAAATATAATTTTATTCTAAAATAAAAAAAGGAAATGGGAAAGTTGCAAAACTTTCCCATTTCCTTTAAAATTAATTTGGATTAATATCCTGGATTTTGAACCAAGTTTTTATTCCGGTTCATTTCATCGCGGTGGATAGGCAAGAAATACATCTTATCTGCCCAAGCACGGTTCTCTTTACCTGGATCCATTTCCACTACTTTGTATTGATAATCATAGCTAGTAGGATCATACTTATAAAGTGTAACTGTTTTACCAGGTTTCAAGGTACCAATCACGTTCATGATTTGAACTTTTCTTCCTAAGGTAGGGCCAGCAATCATCCAACGACGTGCGTCATGATATCTTTGCTCTTCGAAAGCCATTTCTACACGACGTTCGTTGCGGTAGCGCTGACGTAAGGCATCACCACTTTCAGTCAAAGCAGGCATACCAGAACGGAAACGAATTTTGTTCAACCAAGCACGTGCCTCAGCATCTTGACCTAACTCGATACAAGCTTCCACATAATTAAAAATTGCTTCTGTATAACGTAAGAAAGGCCAAGGTATTTGCTGCCAAGTACTTTGATCAACAATCGCAGGGTTTGGATCTAAGAACTTACGGAAATAATATCCCGTATAACTTCCATTCCAATCTTCCACCGAACTTTTACGCGTATCCAAACCAAAATAAGGCACTTTAGAACCACCCGAGGTGATTTCGTATTGACCTGTTTGAATTTGATTCAATGGATCTTTCGCAGCTACGTCAGCCGTACGAGGTTTCCAAGTGGAACCGTCATACATTAAGGACGCATAGAAACGTGGATCACGATTCGCATAAGGATTAGATGAGTGATCAGGATTAGACCAAGAGAATTTAGTACCATCCATCATTTCAAAATCATCTACGAAATTTTGAATAGGTGCATTTCCTGCCCAGTTGTGATATCCGTTAGGTCCATTAAACAAACCAATACGACCACCATCTTCTTGCTTCGCATTAATAAAGTAACGAGCGAATATCAATTCTTTTTCACCACCATTTCTAGCTAAAGCAATATTTTGGTAATTCGCTGTTCCATCTTCCTTCGTTGCAGGGGCGGATAAGTTTAATTGACTACCAAAACCTGGCAAATCTAAAACTGCTTTCGCTGCATCTTTTGCTCTTGTCCAACGCTCCGAACGAGAACCATCCACATAGGCCATAAATTCAGGATTCGTGTATGCGGCCATGGCAGAAGATTTTGCCTTCGCTGTCGCTGCGTCGTATAAATCACTGGCAGCATATACTAAAATCCTTGATTTTAAAGCCATCGCAGCAGGACGTGTTGCACGACCAGCAGCCAATGAAAGGCCATTCAATGCAGTAGCGGCATCATCGCAATCTTTCACGATAAATTCGATACACTCTTTCATGGTATTACGCTTAGACAAAAATTCTGTGTCAGCTAATGAGAAAGATTTATCTACGATCGGTACACCTCCATAATAGCGAACTAATTGATGGTAAAAATAAGCTCTCATGAACTTCGCCTCTCCCGTCAAACGCGTAACTGTAGCTGCTGGAAATGTGGTAGCTTTTTTCAAGTTTTCAATCGCCAAGTTACAGGCACGTATACGAGTATACATGTTTTGCCAACTTAACGTTCCGTTAATCCAACCTGGATCAGCAGGTTGTGAACGTGATTCCGTAATCGTAGTAATGTTACGACCTGGGTGCGTAAAGGATGCCTCATCCGTCAAGGAAGCTAACATCTGCTCATTAAATCCTCCTACTCCTAAACCTCCGTAGAGTTCAGTTACAAAGGCATCTGCTAAGCTAGGGTCCGTCCAAACGACAGATTCAGAAAGTTGATCCAAAGGTTTTGTGTTGACAAAACTGTCATTACAGCTAGTAAAGACAGTGCCGAAAACCGATAGCGCAATGATTAAATAACTTTTTTTCATTGTTTTGTCTAGTTAATAATTAAAACGTTGCTGTTAATCCTACATTAATAAGTTTTGATTGCGGGTAGTATTGTCCGGTCGCATTAACTGTTTCTGGATCATATACGCCTAATTTATCCCAAGTAATCATATTCAAACCGTTGGCATACACTCTGCAATTCTTCAAACCGATTTTACTCAACACTTGACCTGGTACGTTGTATCCAATTTCAAAGTTTTTCAAACGGATGTAATCGTTACTACGCAACCAATACGTGTTACCTCCTGAAAAGTACTGATCATTCCGATTCGCTAAACGAGGATGAACGCTACTTGGATTTTCTACCGTCCAGCGATTTTGGTAAATATCCAATAGGAAGTTACCAATGTTTCCAGACTCACCCGCACTCACGTATTGCATCGCACCAGCAGCTCCTTGGAATAAGATCGTTAGATCAAAATTCTTATAAGTAGCACCAATATTGAATCCACCTTGGAATAAAGGTAGTTGCGTAAAATCATTTCGAACCTGATCATCAGGTGTGATTTTACCATCGCCATTCCAGTCTTTGTATTTCATATCTCCCGGGCGTAAGGTATTGACGATCGCTTTGTAGCTAATCGTATTAGCGTCAATCTCAGCTTGGTCCTTGAATACGCCATCATATTGATAAGCTACATACGTATTCATCGGCCTTCCAGTAGAACGTTGCCATTCTGGAGCTCCTGGAGCTTCATCCCAGAATAAGATCTTATTCTTAGCATAACCTCCGTTTAAACCCAGGTTGTATTTGAAGTCGCCTATTTGACTTCGATATCCCAAGGTAAAGTCAAAACCTGAGTTTTCAACTTCTCCAATATTCTGAGCTGGTAAGGTTAAACCTGTCGACTGTGGAACAGATGCATTTTTTACCCATAGGATATCCGTACGCTTGTTATAGAAATAATCTAATTCAAAAGTTACCTTATCGTTAAATAATGAACCTTCTAAACCGATATCCGAGTTAGTCGCCACCTCCCATTTAATGTTACTATTCGGGATCTTTGTCTCATATAAGGTTTTTGTTTCTACGTTTCCAATCACATAACTACGGAAACCATAAGTGGATAAATATTGGTAGGTAGCAATTTGGTCATTACCCATTTGTCCCCAAGAACCTCTTAATTTCAAGAAATTGATAACAGGCAATTGGTCCTTAATGAAACTCTCTTCAGACATCACCCACCCTAACATACCACCTGGGAAAAATCCATAACGAGTCGCCTCAGGGAATATATCTGAACCATCATAACGCCATAAGAACTCAGCTAAATACTTCTCTTTGAAGTTATAGGCTGCACGACCAAAGTAATTCAAACGTGCGCGCTCATAAGCTCCCCCTGTATTTGTTTTCTCCAAATCACCCCCTGCAAATAATTGATCTAAAGCCGGTGAAATAAAGAAGCGACGATAGGCATTAAAGTTATCACCATTAATCGTTTCACGATTTGATCCTGCCAAAACAGTAACACCATGATCACCAAACTTACGCTCATAAGTAACAATTGCACCTAATAAAACGTTTAATTGATTCTCATCACCCAAAGTCAAACGAGGTTCTGCTGGACCACGCTTACTAGCCACCAAGGTAGGTGTCTTTCCATCCGCTTCAAATCCTGTACCTTTTTCATATAAAGTCCAAGGTGTCTCCCAACGCTTCGTAGCTCGGAAACGCTTATCTATCGCAGCTGTACCCGTTAATTTTAAGCCTTGAACCCAAGGGATTTTAATGTCTAACTGTCCATTGGTTTGGAAATAACTTTGCTTGTCCGTTTCATAACCCGTTTGATTAGTCGTAATAACCACTGGGTTTTCACCGTTTTCAATATCTGGACCCGGTAAACCATTTGGCCAAAATGCTGGTTGATTCGGTTTTCCACGCATTTGCATACGGAAAATAGCACCGGCCGCTTTGGTAGGAAATCTACGTTGCTCCTCACGACCCATTAATCCAATAGATAAATTAACGTTCTCATTAATCTTGGCATCCAAATTCAAACGCAAATCATATTGATCATACCCCGTGGCCGAATTTTTATAATACGCATCTTGATTTTGATAGCCTAATGAAGCCAAATACTTTATGTTTTCACTTCCACCACTCATTTGTAAATTATGTTTCGTTTGCGGCGACCAAGCCTTCAACGTAGAACCGTACCAATCTGTGTCTGGGTGCAACCAAGGATCTGATCCATCTTTGTATAATTGCATATCAGTAGGTGAATAAGGCGCCTTACGACCATTATAAACACCTGTCGCTTTGTAAGCGGCTGTTGCCTCTGCCCATTGAGAAGTAGGTAAGCCATAAATATCCAAATCGTTCAACATACTCGCATATTGCGCAGCATTCGCTAATTTAGGAATTACGGTTGGCTGAGAAAAACCTTGATTAAATGAATAAGACAGCTCAGGCTTTCCTGATTTTCCCTTTTTCGTTGTAATCAAAATAACCCCATTCGCTGCTCGAGCTCCATAAATCGCTGCCGATGCATCTTTCAAAACTGAAATGGTCTCAATGTCAGCAGGATTAATACGGTCTAAACCACCCGCACGATTTGGGATACCGTCAATTACAATCAAGGCATCGTTGTTATTCAACGTGTTCGCCCCACGAATACGAATCGAAGATCCATCATAACCCGGCTCACCTGAACGGTTAACCGCCACTACACCGGCCATCCGACCTGCAAGTGAGTTACTTAAGTTCATACTAGGAGACTTTTGAAGATCAGCTCCTTTAACCGCCACAACGGATCCAGATACGGTCGCTTTCTTCTGAACACCATAACCCACAACAACAACCTCAGAAAGGCTTTTTGCATCAGGATTAAGGGACACATTAATAATGCTTTGATTGCCTACGGTTATCTCCTTTGCTTCATAACTCACAAAAGTGAAAACCAATTTACTCGTTGCACTAGGAACTGAAACGCTATACTTTCCTTCTGCATTGGAGGTCGTTCCCTTGTTAGTTTCCTTAACAATGATGTTAACGCCAATTAGGGCTTCCCCTTTTTCATCCGTAACTTTTCCAGTTACCGTGCGATTTTGGCCAAATGATACCCTCGAAAAGGATAACAAAAAAGCCAGCAAGAAAAGTAACTTGCTTGGGTAAAATTTTGTGTTCATAGAGTAATAAGTTAAAAGGTTTAAATGAAAAAATAATTCTATTTAAAAAGCTAATAATCCTTAAACATAGACATGGAATTTTAATAAAAAAAATTTAAAGTTGATTTTTTAACAAAAAAACAGCCCCCACATATCGCAGTGGCGTATTGTATCAAAAAGATAAATTATTGAGGAGAAAAAGCTCTTATTAAATTAATTCAATATAAAAATGAATTTATCGGTAAAATTCGAAGAAAAACACAAGACTAAAAATGCCTATGTTATGAACAACATTTAAAATAAAGCATAAAAAAACCTGATAAAAATTACCAGGTTTTTTTCTCTAATTTCCTTTCGGCGCTCGATAGGCCAATGGTCGCCAAATATTATTTCTCGAATTAATATCCGGAAACGAATGGTCGGGATCGATACTCACCGATTTAATCGGCAAGTTCGTCGATGTCTTAAAGGTCCACGATCCGCCCCGCTGCCAAATTTCCACGGGAAAAGTATAGCGCTCTTTAGCACCACTCACTAATTCCACTTCAACCACAGCCGGCATCGCCATTTTATCTAAATTTTCAATGGTAATGATAGCTCCTTTGGCCGCATCCTGCTCGATGTATACCACATCCTTCACCGACTGATCTAATTTCCACAACTCATAAAACCATGCACGCCAAAACCAAGTCAAATCCTCACCAGCCCCATCTTCCATCGATTTAAAGAAATCCAAGGGCGTCGGGTGTTTAAAGGCCCAACGAGCAATGTATTGCTTGAACGCATAATCAAAACGATCCGGGCCTAAAATATTTTCACGCAACATCCGTAAACCAAAACCCGGCTTATTGTAAGCTTCCCATCCTAAATTTTGCGGCTGAACCACATCCGGGATCGACATAATCGGATCCGCATTTTCACGGAAAATTCGAGAGGCCAATTGATGCATATCAAATTTAGGATTTTTAAATTCCCCCTTATTAAACGCATCCGTCGAATAAAAATTAATGAAGGTATTAAATCCCTCATCCATCCATGGGAATTTACGCTCGTTCGAACCTACGATCATCGGGAACCAGTTATGTCCAAATTCATGATCCGTCACACCCCATAAAGACCGTGTTTGATCACGATATCCACAAAAAATAATACCCGGATATTCCATACCTGAAACGATACCGGCCACGTTCGTTGCCACGGGATACGTATACTCATATAACCAATTCGAATAATGCTCGATCGACGCCTTCACATATTCTGTCGAACGACCCCAGGCATTTTGCCCATCTGACTCCTCTGGATAGACAGAAACTGCCAAGGACTTTTTGCCACTCGGCAAATTAATCCTTGCCGCATCCACAATGAAGGACTTCGATGTCGCAAAAGCCACATCGCGCGCATTTTGACATTTAAATTTCCAAGTCAAACGATCTTTTGCTGGTCGAGACGCTGGATCCAACACCTCCGCAGCCGAACGAATGACCACCGTTTTTTCCGATTGATTCGCTGCGGCCCAGCGTTTCACTTGTTCCGCTGTATATACTTCCGTTGGATTGACTAATTCCCCCGATCCCACCACAATATGAGAAGCAGGCACCGTAATGGCATATTCAAAATTGCCATATTCCAAATAAAACTCACCCGCTCCTAAATATGGAAGCACATTCCATCCTTCGATATCATCATACACACACATCCGGGGAAACCATTGGGCCACTGTAAAAATTGCACCATTTTTCGTTTCTTGAATACCCATGCGATCATGGCCGTTGGTCGGTGAAGTAAAGGAATACACGATTTTAATCTTCGCTATCCCGATTTTATCCGCCAATGGCTGTGCCAAACGAATCTGCATCCGCGTATCTTCCACCACATAATTTGCTGGCTTCCCATCCACGAAAACACTTTCGATTTTATACCCTCCCTCAAAACCGATATTGCCAAATCGCCCGCCAGAAATCGGGGTCGACTTACCCCCACGAGATTGCGTACTGAAGGAATTTTGATCTAATTGCAACCACAAAAAAGGCAATTTATCAGGTGAATTATTTTTATAAGTCATCTCCACTTCGCCGGAAATTTTCCGCGCTACCTCATCTAAACTGGCGGAAATTTTATAATCCACCGAGTTTTGCCAATAGCCTGCCGCCGGAATTCCTGCCCCTGTACGCGCCGAAGAAACCGGCCCGTAATTCCATAATGGATGAAATAATTCGTACGCATTGTACGTGGATTTCGTCTGAGCCAATGCCGCAGAACTACAAAGAGCTATTAAAAACGCAATTTTTCTCAACATATTTTTTCTAATTAAAAATGGTCAAATTTTCCTCATCCATCAAACGCTTCGATAAACCTAGCGCCTTCGGTACCTCATAGTGGAAGAAGAATTTCATCGTATGAATTTTATCCTGGTAAAAAGCTAGCTCATCTGCACTCAAGCCTCCAGCTTTTAGGGCGGCCGCAGCTATATTTCCCTGCTTCAACCATTGCCATGCCACCGTCACTATACCAAACAATTCCATATACAAGGTGGAATCAGCTAAAAAAACGTCAAACTCCCCTTTCATCGCAATGCCTAATTTATGCATCGTCACCTTGGTCAAATTGGCCACTTCCGCTTCTAAAATACCCGCATATTTAGCCACCAAGTCAGAAGATTTACCTGATTCAATGTCTTTTGCAATCCATTTCCCTAAGGTTTGAAGCGCCTGACCATTGTTTGAAGGGATACCTCTGCCCAACAATGTTAAGCCGTGAATTCCGGTCGTTCCTTCATATATAGACATAATCCGAACGTCTCTGGCCATTTGCTCCAAAGGAAAATCTTCCGTATATCCATAACCACCTAATACTTGAAGTCCTTGGTTCACCGCCAAAATTCCCATTTCGGCTGGATATGTTTTTGCGACAGTCGTCATTAAATCTAATAACAATTGGGCCTCCGCCTTTTCCTCGCCTTCCGCGCACTTCGATAAGTCATCCCAAAGGAGGCATTGGAAAAGTAATCCCATGGATCCTTCCACAATGGCTTTTTGGAAATACAACATCCGCTGAACATCCGGATGATTTTTAATTAAAGTCGGCGGAGTATTTGGATCTTTATTGGTCAATAAACGCCCCTGAGATCTTTCGTTCGCATATTGCTTCGAGAAATGATAGGCGGCAGAAGCAATATAAGCCCCACCCATACCGACTCCGATTCGCGCCTCATTCATCATCTGAAACATGTACTTGAGGCCTTTGTTGGGCTCGCCAACTAAATAACCTATCGATGGTCCTTTATCTCCAAAGGATAAATGAAGTGCCGGTGTTGCTTTTTGGCCCATTTTATGGTAAACCCCTAAGGAAACGACCTCGTTAGAAACCCATTGACCATTTTCCATGCGCTTTTTAGGCACGACAAGCAGTGAAATTCCCTTTGTACCCGCCGGAGCACCTTCTAATCTAGCTAAAACTAAGTGGATGATATTTTCAGAAAAATGATTGTCTCCTCCTGAAATGAATATTTTTTGACCTTTAATCGAATAGGTTCCATCTCCTAAATCTTTGGCCGATGTACTAACGTCGTTCAACGAGCTTCCTGCTTGGGGTTCTGTCAAACACATCGTTCCAGACCATTTCCCAGAAAGCATGTTAGGAACAAATTTATCCGCTAATTCTTTTGAACCAAAAGATGCAATTAAATGGGCCGCGCCATGCGAAAGACCGGTAAACATGACAATCGAATTATGCGCCGCTCCCCGAATAAATTCATGTGCCCCACCCACTAAAGAGGGCAATTGCTGACCACCATGCTCAAGATCAAAAGTAACACCAATCATTCCCGACTCTCCCATCTCCTTCATATAGGGTTCTACCCCTGGATGAACTTGGACCACACCATCTACTAATTCAGCCGCTTTGCGATCTGAATCCACATAAATGGGACGCAAGTATTTTTCTGCAATTAAATCAGCTGAATCCAATAACATGTCAAACATGTCAGGTGTGTAATCCGCAAAGCGAGGATATTTACAAAGGGAATCTACATGAAAAACCTCCTTTAAAAGGAAGTCGAGGTTACGACGATCATATTCTTTTGCCATTTGCTTTGTATATTTTGTAAACAAAATTGCAGAGAAAAAATATATTATGCAAGCATACTATTTATTTGTCGGCAAATTTAATTTTCCCTTAAAAAACCTATCAAGGAGGAAGGCTTAAACCAAGGTTATAGGGAATCCAGGCAGCCTTTCTGCAATCCCATAAGGCATAATCTTTGTAGCGGATATTATTGAAATCGACATAGAATCCGAGTTTTCGATAGGTCTCTTCGGGAATGTTCGTATAGCGGTCGACTCTAAGTCGTTGGCGTTGTAATCCACCGACCAAAAAATAGCCCACAACCTGTTGCTCCGCATCATTCAAGCATTTCATATTCCCTATAATCTGGGCTGGTACTTTGTCAAACAAACCACCTCCAAGTGTTCGTTGTTCTTCTTGCCTTTTCCAAAAGGTATAGGCTTCTTTGGAAACCGTATAGACGCTTAATTGGACCACGACATCCGTCATATCATGGTAATCCACGGGTTTTAAGGACAATGGAATCGAAGTTCCATCCAGCAAAAAATCAGAAATCAAGATGGGCTGTGTGTTTTGAGGAGCTTGCCAGCATTTGCAATCGCATACCGGAACAGGTGCTGGCGGCGGCGGTGGTTCAGGGCAAGTGGTTAAAAATTGGACAAAATCCTGCTTTTTGATCATATAATAATCTTCCGAACCTTTTTTATCTTGAATGGATGCACTTAAATCAAAGCGCATATTTTCCACTTTTTCTGCATTCTTAAAGGCATATGAAAAAGTAGAAAGACGAATAGGCGCTTTTAATTCATCCAAACTGGATTCGATTTGCTTCCCATTCACCGTTAGAATTCGAACTTTGTACTTCTTACCTACCTGGCCTTTAAAGGTCGAAGGGGTCTGATAAACCCCTTTTTGGGTTTCTTTCAAAGATACACTCGCACCTGTTTCATCCAAAATCTTCACATCGGCACCTGGAATAACCTGCCCTTGAAACTCCGTGATATCATAAGGCGAATAGGCCGCTGTATAATTTAAGCGGAGGGTATAAGGTCCTTCCAGCGAACTGATTTCGCCAGAGACTACGATGGCCGAACTTAAATTTTGAGTTTTAAAATCCGTCACCTCTGTCTCACAAGCGCAGAGGAAAAGCCAACAAAAAACGAGGATCCAAGCTCTCATCAGAATTTAAAGTTATAGGTGATGGACGGAATCGCGGCGCCTAAAATGGACAATTGGTAGGTTCTCGCCTGGTTGATCAAACCGGTCGAAGAACGGAAAAAGAGCGAATAGGCATTTTCCCTTGCGAGCACATTGTAAATCGAGAAATTCCAAGAACCCTGCCATTTTTTCCCGGCCTTCGGTTCTACCGTAATTCCAATATCCATACGCATATAAAAGGGGATTCTTTCCTCATTTCGCAAGGTAAAACTGGGACTCGAATAGCCATCCAATACCTGCGTGATGGTGGAGCCTACTAAATAGGTATTCGTGGAACCACCATATTTATAGGTAGTAGGCGTGAGACCGGGGCGAGGAAAGATGCCGTTGGCATTCGCATAATCCAATAATTCATTATAGGCATACAACTTATAGCGGCCATTTGGATAGGTAATCGGCCGACCGGTCATGTAGGTGAAATTCGCATTAAACGAAATCCGCTTCGTAAAACGATTATTCAGCACAAATTTAAAGGTATGCGGCGTATCAAAATTTGCCGGAAATTCGAGTCCGAAATTCGCCTCAGATTGATTGGCATTGGCTTCGATTTGTCGGAAAGTACGCGCATAGGTATAGGAAACCCAGCCGGTTAAGCGAATCCCGCGGGCCTTTTTTAAGAAAAGCTCGGCGCCATAGGCTCGGCCTTTGCCGACTAACAATTCTGTTTCCACCGTCGGGTTTAAATACAAGGCCGCTCCATCAATGTAATCGACCACATTTTTTAAATCCTTGTAATAGATTTCCAACGAAGTTTCGAAAACCGCATTTTGGTCATTGGTGAAATTTTTAAAAATACCGATGGAATATTGGTCAGCAATCTGTTGAGGCAAATACGGATTCGCATTTTTCCAGACATCTACCGGGGAAATCGCCATGGTATTCGACAACAAATGCCGGAACTGCTGCATGCGCGTAAAACCAGCTTTAAATGACAGGCTTGTGTCTACCTTAAAAGCTAAGGACAAACGTGGTTCAAAACCGCCGTAGGTTTGAATCACAGAACCGGAGGTATACCGGGTCGTGTCTTTGATCGTGTTAAAGGCGCGAGGAATACCGTTTTTGTATCCGTAAAAATCGAGTGGACCGAGCAATTGATACATCGCATACCGCAGCCCATAATCCAAACTGATTTTCTCCGACAAGCGCGTACTGTGTCCGACATAGGCAGAAATCTCACGTGAATTTTCTGTCGACATAGGAAACTTTTCAATCGCAGAACCGGGTGCATTCGGAAGAAAACTTCCCGCATCGTTTTGAAAGGCACTGAATTCAAAGCCAAAATCTAAGCGGTTTTTAGGATTGATTTCCCAACTTAGATCTTCTTTGATGGATTTTTGAATGATCGAAGGGCGCCAAATAAATTCCACACCTTGTTTCAACCCTTCAATTCCATAGGCATAATCACTCAAGAAAGCAGTGAAATTATGGGAAATCCCCTTTCCAATGAGCGCATTGTGTTTGACGCTAAACACCTTCGTATTCCAGGAATAAAGGGTATCCGAGGCGAATTTAAAGCCGTCATTGCTTACATAGGCTGAAAAAGAAATACGCTGATTCTTACCAAATCGATGCGTCAATTTCACATTTACATCATAAAAATCAGCCTTACTTTTTGCCAAAGCCGGATTTGGAAAATACTTCATGTAAAAATCCGACAGGGATCCGCGGGCGCCCACAATCAAAGAAGTCTTCCCCTGAATCAACGGACCATCGAAAAGCAATCGACTGGAGATCGGCCCGACACCCCCTTCGATTCCCCATTTCTCCACATTGCCTTCTTTCAAGCGCACATCAAGTACCGCAGAAGCCCTGCCTCCATATATGGAAGGAATGCCGCCCTTGAATAGACTCAAATCCTGCACCATATCCGCATTAAAGCCCGTGAAAAATCCGAACAGATGGGACGTATTAAATAAAGGTACACCGTCCAAGAGCACTAAATTTTGATCCACGTTCCCACCCCGCACGTTAAAACCTGAGGCGCCCTCCCCGATGGTGGAAACCCCCGGCAATAACATAATACTCCGAATCACATCCGCCTCCCCCATCAGGTTCGGTAATTTCTTAAGGGTTTTAGAAGACATTTTTTCCACGCCCATGATGGTACGATTCACATTCGCATCAGCCTTTTCGGCGGTAATGACGACTTCATCGAGCAATTGTTCCGCCCGCTGCAAAGCCACCGCAATCTCCATCGATTTCGTTAATTCGATGCGCTCTAATTTGAATTTATAGCCTAAACTGCGAACCACGATTTGGTAGGTTCTAGCGGGAAGCGTGAGGGAAAATCGGCCTGTAGAATCTGTTTTCGCACCGATCGACAAACCTGAAAATAGAATATTCGCACCTTCTAAGGGCGCCTTTGTCTCGAAGTCCGTCACCCGACCCGATAAAATCACATAGCCATTTTTTTGTGCCCAGGCGCTGAGAGGCATGCAAAATAGAAAAATTAGTAGGATTGCCCTCATTTGTGTGTATTTCGTAATATGAGCAGACCTTTCGCCTGTTTCCATGCCGGATCAAAACCGCCGGCGGGAAATTTCGCCACCGCATGGCTTCCCAGCACAAGGTCGATGTCCCCATCTCCGTCCACATCCCCTGCATCCATGACGCTCCAACGGCCTAAATGATGAATAGGTAGTGTTTTTTGAGTAAATGTTTTACCTTGATTTTCGATGTACATAAAGCCTTCTAATGGTCTTTTGGCCACATCTGGGAAAAGGGCAATCGAAGCAATGTCCTGATCTCCATCGCCGTCAAAATCTGCCGCCATGGCTTTCGTGGCTCCATTTTGTGGGAAAAATTGCCAAGGCTTATAGGTAAAATCCCCCGTATTTTGATACACGTAAATCCCGTGATAGGGTTTTAAAATCGTAGAGAAATCTGCATTATCTCCGGCGGTACACAACAAATCCAAGTCGCCATCCCTGTCCATATCAACTAAATCAAAAGACGATGTTCCATAAATCGAAGGAAATCGTTGCAATATCTTTTCCTTAAAATGCAATCCTCCTTCATTTAAATATAGAATTACGCGTTCGTCGCCTTGGGCAAACAAACTCGCAATGTCTACGCGCCCATCCTGATTAAAATCCCGAACGATGGTACGGGTGGCGCCAGTTTGCGGATTCAAGATCGTTTTTTGATAATTTCCCTTGGAGTCTTTTTTCCACACCGATAATCCCCCTTCTTTAAAGCCAAATTCGCTCAAAATTAATTCATCGCCCGCCTCCGCATCTAGGTTTTGTGTGGATAAATAAATCGGCCGATTCAATCCTTTCATCACGGATTTCAGGACGGTATATTTTCCCTTGGATAGATCTACTAAATCCGTGTAACCATTCACTTCGGGATTCGCTTGCGTCGTCGTCCCGATGTAGGTGAAAAAATATTGATTTTTGCCTAGCCCCGTTTTTTCGATATGGGTTAGCGCATTTTGATTCGTAATTTTTTGAATCAAATTACCTTTGAAATCTAATTGCCAAATAATCCGATTGGATTGATCACCGGCGAGGATTTGTTGGTTCGCCGCATCAATAGAAATACTTGTCATGTTGGGGAAAGTGCCGTTTGTGATTTCCAAAGAAACATCCTCCGCGGAAAACAAACCTTGCAATTCCGGCAAAGGTGCATAGGCGGGTTCCGCTAATGTTTCAGGTGCTTGATCGATGTAATAGGCCTTAATTTTTTCATAATCCTCCTTCGAAATCATTTGGGTGGAAGGACGTAAAATGGCATAATCCTTTAAGGGTGCGGGTAAATTTGCGATTTCATCCTCGATGCCCATCAAAATCCCCATGTAGGGAAGCGTGCTTAATTGCCACACGTTTTTGGGTAATAAGGCTGGGGAAGGCAACACGTGGCAGGAGGCACAATAGGTTTTAGCAAGTGCTTCCCCCTCATCTACTTTTTTACCACAGGACCATAAACTCATGTCAGCTAGACCTAGGAGCAAAATCAATCCGAAAAAAATGTGTTTTCGGTGGTACATTAAGGGAGCTTTCTGAATAATTGGATGTAATCGTTATTACGCGTTACGAAATACAAGGGGCCTTTTGGTGTACGAACTGTTTGAATGTCACGCACATCGCCCTCTTGTAAGAATCCGGTATCCGTTGGAACCAAAGCCTTAAAATGCCCTTTCCCATCTCCCTTTAAAATGAGGCCAAAAAATGCATCGTATCGAGCTTGATACATAGAAGCGCCATTAAAATTACCCCCAATCATCACATCTAATTTTCCATCTTTGTCCACATCCTCACTACGGAGTACCATAATTTTGGACACTTGGGCTAAACTAGGCAATGCGCTCATCTTAAATTTACCGCCTCCGATATTTTCAAGGTAAACAGATTCAAAGGTATTGATCAATTTTTCTTCAGCGCCCTCCAATTCCTTTTCATTAAATAATTCAGCTAAGCTCTTTCCGGCAAATTCTTTATAATTCGTATATTTTTTATTGATAATGCTAGGCATCTGCTTACCCATTTCGTCCTTACTATTAATTGGATACCAATCATCCCCGCGGCTATAGCCGATGATATGTTCTTTGGTATCGTTTTTATCAATGTCCTTAATATACATTTTCAATTTCCCATCAAGCGATTTACGTAATTTCGTATTCGTACCTAAGTTACCTACTACAAAATCCACATCCCCATCCCGGTCGAAATCACCTGCCGTCAAGCCCGACCAAAAACCCGTAAATTCTTCCAAGCCATTGGCTAAAGGAGTGAACTTCCCTGCCGTATTGATAAACATTTTAATCGGCATCCAATCCCCCACGACGGTCAAATCCTGATCTCCATCCCGGTCTAAGTCCGACCATATCGCCTCCGTAATCATCCCAGCTTCTTTAACATCAGGGGCTTGTGCGACCGTTACGTCCTTGAATTTTCCTTGGCCATTATTCATCAATAAATAGGACCGCGGCGATTTTCCATAGCTATAGGCTACGACACGACCGCCGACAAACAAATCCATATCCCCATCTTTATCAAAATCACATGGGCGAACGACCGACTTATTATCGTACATCGGCGGCAAGGCTTGGAAATCCCGCGTGAAATTACCCTTGCCATCATTTAGATACAGGCGGTCAAATTGCTCCGGCATTTGATCATAAAACTCATTTCCGCCCGTCACTACATATAAATCCTGGTCCTTATCTCCGTCCGCATCAAAAAACAGCGCATCGACATCTTCATAAAGCGAATCCACAAAAAAGGCCGTTTGTTTAGAAGGAACAAAACCAGCTCCTTTTTGTAAGAATAATTGACCCGCCTGGTATTTAGCGCCACCCACATAAAAATCGTCTAGGCCATCGCCATTCACATCACCCACGGCCATTTTTGGTCCTTCTATTGACACTTTAAACGGAATCAATAATTCTCGATTGAAATCAAAATAGGTATTTTCAAGATGTTTGTATGCGATCGGAATTGTCGTAGTAACTTCCTCAAACATCGGTTTCACGGGCTCGAAAAACTGAAAATCCTTGACGTTTGTTTTCGCGTTTTTTTGCGAAAGCACGAGCATTTGATTGATTTTCGGATTTTTAATGATTTCCAATTTTTGATTTTCCCAAACCACGATGAGCGAATCCACTTGAGTTAAAGCCCCGATTCCGAAAAGTAGCGTAGGTTCCACCGAACTCATAAAACCCCGAGTGGGCATGAGCTGCTGCATTTGCTGCCCATCTTTCGTTTTCAAAATCACCTTCGCGCCAATCCCAAAGGTATTTCCTCCCTCGCCTTTAAATTTGATTTTGACAAAATTGTGTTTGAGCAATTGCCGCGCATTGTTCTGGTAAATCCCCGCGGGCTCATTTAAATTATTTGAGATTAAATCTAAATCCCCATCATTATCCAAATCCGCATAGGCTGCGCCATTGGAAATTCCTTCCGCCTCAAAACCCCAGGCCATTGATTTATCTAAGAATCGAAGGTCCTTCGCTCCTTTGTATAAATAATTGTGCACCTTGCCGGAAGGCATGAGGTCGATGGCTTGTTGGTCTAATTTCTCCGACGTAGGCAATCCATAATGCAGCGAATCTCCGACCACAAATTTCAAATAATCGAGGTCATTGGGCCGACGTAAAATTCCGTTCGAAATGAAAATATCTTTGATGCCATCGCCGTCATAATCGGCTAAAAGCGTACTCCAGCTCCAATCTGTCGCCGCCACCCCCGATGAGGCCGCAATGTCCGAGAATTTCTTGCCACCCATGTTCAATTGCAAACAATTCCGGCTGTATTGATTGAAATACCCAAATTGTAATTTGTATAAATAGATATCCAATGGATCCTCACCCACCGATGATTTTTCCACTTTTTCGTCATCTGGATACATGTCTAGCGTCATGATGTCTTGGTAGCCATCATTGTTAATATCCGCCATGTCCGAACCCATCGAAAAGCGACTTAAGTGTTTGAAATGATCTTTGATGCCTTCTTTGAAGGTACCATCTTGTTGGTTTATGTAATAATAATCGTCTTCATGGAAGTCGTTGGATACGTAGAGGTCTAGCCAACCGTCATTATTCAAATCCCCCACAGAAAGCCCTAATCCATAACCCATCGCGGCTTGATAAATGCCGGATTCTTTGGAAACATCTTTAAAATGCCCGCCATCATTTCGGTATAGATAATCTCCAGCTTCGTTGTCTTTCAACATCCGTGTATTTACGCGATCATACGAGCGGGTGTTGTGAACTGCATGATTCAACAAATAACAATCCAAATCCCCATCTTTGTCGTAATCGAAAAAGGCCGCTTGGGTCGAGAATCCAGTAAAATCCAGGCCAAAGGTATTGGCTTTTTCGGTGAAGGTTAAATCGCCGTTGTTAATGTATAATTCATTCGACCCCTCCATGCCTTTAAAATTCCCCACGGCACACACGTAGATATCTAGAAGCCCATCGGCATTCACATCCGCCATGGTCACCCCGGTTTTCCAATCTGAAAATCCTTCGATCCCAGCCTTCGTGGAAATGTCTTCGAATTCCATATTGCCCTTATTCAGGTACAATTTATTTTTGCCTTGGTTAGACACAAAAAACAGATCCACCAGCCCGTCATTATTGATATCGCCGGCAGACACACCGCCCCCGTTGTAAAAATAGAGGTAATCTAAGATGTTGAAATCTTTGGTTTCGGTGATGTTATTTGAGAAATCAATATGCGTTTTTTTGCTGTCTAATTTCTCGAACAATACGACATCCTTTTCCCCTGAGGAACATGCCATCAGGTTCAATAAAAGGATACAGAAGCTTAAAAATTTAAACAATGGGTTCTTCATATACTATTTTTTCAAACTAAATACTTGGGCAGGATCGTTGTTTTTCGCAAGGACCCATTTGATAGATTTGCCAACGGATTTCACCGCCGCCATTTTACGTACTTGACCACGGGTCGTAAACCCGGAATCCTTAGATAATACTACTTTGAATTTTCCTTTTCCAAGGCCTTGCAGCATGAGGCCATAATTGGCATCAAAACGCCCCCATTCCGGCAAGGAATCGAAAAAATTACCCGCTAATAAAATATCCAAATGTCCATCTGCATCAAAATCACCCGTTTCGATCGCGCGAATCGGGGAAAACTGGGCTTGATATGGAAGCGCCACCACGCTAAATTTTCCTTGGCCATCGTTCATTAAAAAGGAGGATTCGGTGGTAGTCACCTGTTTAATCAGGCTGCCTTCGCGTTGTTCCTTGCTAAACAATTCATCCATCGACTTGTTAGCATAATCCTTATACTTGATAAAATTCTTTTTGATCATCGGCAAGGCCCGCTGCATCTCCCCCTTCAAGACCATTGGATACGTATTCCCGTCTTCGGTGACGCAAGAGATGATTTGTTCGACTATCCCATTTTTATCAAAATCGCCAACTTGCAAAAAGGCCGGATGTTCTGCCGAGGCCTTAATTTTTGAATTTAAACCCATATTCCCAGCGATAAAATCCACATCACCATCGCCGTCGATATCAGCTGCTTTCAAACATCCCCAAAGACCTTCCGAACCCACAATCATTTCTTGCTTCACTAATTTCCGACCACGTTCGTTTTTGAAGACTAAAATTCCACCCCAATCTTGGCTTACAACTAAATCTGGATAACCATCTTGGTTAATATCCGCCCATTCAGCGTCGGTCACCATGCCTAATTCAGTTACCTCAGGCATATAGCGTTTCGACTGGTTTTTGAAAGCACCGGTACCATCGTTGATGTACAAATTACTAATGGGATTCATACCGTATTTCCCCGAAATCATGCGAGAGCCCACAAATAAATCCATGTCGCCATCTTTATCGTAATCGGCCGCGGTGACGCAAGAACCATTTTCATAGATGGTTGGGAAGCGCAAGTCGCGCACCAAATGTCCCTTCCCGTCATTGATATATAACAAATCATGCAATTCAGGCGCATTTTCCTCGAATTCATTGCTGCCGGTCACGACGAATAAATCTTGGTCGCCATCCTTATCCGCATCAAAAAATAAGGCATCCGTGTTTTCAGTAGTTTGATCAAGAGAAAAATCAGCTTGAGGCGTATCCACAAATTTACCGGCGGCGTTTTGGATGAATAATTTTTTCACTTGACCCGCGGCGCCACCCATATAAATATCATCCAATCCATCGCCATTGACATCGCCTACGGCCATGGCTGGTCCTTGGGTTGAGATTTTTTGTTTCAAAAGTACATCACGATCATAGTCGTTGAACATGCTTTCTTGATGCAAATAATTCAAGGTCCCCGGGGTCACATCGGCAAATAAAGCCTTGGAAATGGGTGCGGTATACTTGAAAAGGTCTTTAGCTTGTTGGTAATCTAAGGTCAATACCTGATCAACCTTTACATTTTTCAATGTTTGCATTTGATCATCCGGCCAAATAATTTGCAAGGAATCGATTTTCCCATTTTGTCCTAGACCAAAAATCATTTGATGATCACTGGAGGATTGAAAACCGCGATTTGGCATTTGTTGGAGTACTTTTAAACCTCCTTGTTGGAACACTGTAACCCTCGCCCCGATGCCATTCAGGTTCCGACCTGTTCCTTTTAGGTGTACGGTTAGGAAATGGTTTTTCAAGGTTTCAGTTGACTTATTTTTAAAAACAGATAAGGGAGAATTGACGTTATTGACGACTAAATCCAGGTCGCCGTCATTATCCAAATCCCCATAGGCGGATCCATTGGAAAAACCGGGGCCTTCGAGTCCCCAGGATTTGACTTGGTTCGAAAACTTCAAATCTCCTTCATTTTTGAAGGCATAATTAGGAATGGGAACGGAGGAAATTTTGTCCGTAAATTCTTTATAATCGAACTTTTTACCGTCGAGCATTTGTTGCATCGTGTTTCGGTCACCAAGAAAATCAACGAAATCCTGGTCCGTTAAATCTTTGGCTATTCCGTTTGCTACAAAAATATCTTTCTTACCATCATTGTCCATATCGAAGATGAGGGCGCCCCAAGACCAGTCGGTTGCGTGTACGCCAGCTAATTGCCCTACTTCGGAGAAGGTGCCATCGCCATTGTTCAATTGGAGGTTATTCCGCATGTATTGATGCCAAAAACCACGTTTTAATTTTAGGTCGACGAGGTTATATCCTTCAAAAATGGAGGTCGTTTTTAAGCGGCGGTCGTCGCCGGGCAACATATCCGTTACGAAAATATCGAGGTTTCCGTCATCATTGATGTCCGCAATGTCGGCGCCCATGGAACTGAGGGAAATGTGGGGCATTTGGTTTTCAAGGTCTTCTTTGAAGGTCCCATTGTGCTGATTGATGTACAAATAATCGCGTTCGTAGAAATCGTTGGAGATATAAATATCAGGCCAATTGTCATTATTGACATCTCCAATCGTGATACCCAAGCCAAAACCGATTAAGCTACCATAAATTCCAGCGGCTTCAGAGACATCCGTAAATTTGATGGTTTTACTGTCTGGGCTGTCGTTTCTAAATAATTTATCGCCGCCGAGAGCATCGCGTTGATCGCGCAGATTCGTATAACCTAATTTATCGATGGGCGTAAAACTGTTGTTTAATAAATACATGTCGAGGTCACCGTCTCGATCATAATCAAAGAAGGCGGCATGGGTGGAGAGTCCTCCATCGGCTAAACCGGCGTCTTTGGCAATTTCTTTATAGGCGGGTATTCCTTTTTGAATGCCGGTGTTTAGGTATAATTGGTTGCCACGCTGGTCCCGTGAACCGGAATTACATACATAGATGTCCATGAGTCCGTCGCCGTTGACATCCGCAAAGGTGACGCCTGTGGACCAGAATTTTTTGCCGACGATACCGGCTTTCGTGGTGATGTCCTCGAATTTCATACCCCCTTTATTGAGATAGAGTTTATTTTCTTCAAAATTAGAGGTAACAAAAATGTCAGATAAACCGTCTTGATTTACGTCCCCGATGGCCACGCCACCACCGTTGTAAAAATTACGGTAATTGAAAATATTGAATTCTTTCTTTTCAAGGCTACGGTTGACGAAATCGATTCCGGTTTCGGTGGCGGGTAGTTCTTCGAAGAGGGTATCTTGTTTGGAAGAACATTGAAAAAAAAGATAAGAAAGCGAGATGAGTGCAACTAATTTTTTCATCACAAAAGGGTGGTTTTGGGATTGCAAAAATACGAATTTGTAAGCGTTTATAAAAGAAAAAGGCAGAACCGAGGGTTCTGCCTTTTTCTACAAGTATGGATAATTAATATCCTGGATTTTGTTTCAATGCAGGGTTAGCATCGATACGCGGTTGTGGAATTGGGAACAACTCACGCGTCTTGTCTAACTTCTTCATGAACTTACGCTCTAAAGAGAAAGTACCGAAACGAATCATATCATTACGTCTCCATCCTTCCCAAGCAAACTCGCGTCCACGCTCAGCTAAGATATCTGAAGCTGTTAACGTTTTCAATGGATCTACTCCAGAACGAGTACGGATTGTGTTCACGTCAGCTAAAGCCTCAGCTGTTTTTCCTAGACGGAAAGCAGCTTCTGCACGCATCATAATCGCATCAGCTAAACGGAAAACAACATAGTCATTTGACTGGTCACCGTTCGGGTTGTTGCGTTGGATTTCATATTTCTGAGCACGAATACCAGCTACTTGGAATTCAGGATCAGCATCTGTCATTTGATCTTTTTGGAAATCAGCGATAAATGATAATGGAGCACCTTTTGCATCAGTTAATGCAGCACCTGAAGCAGCATATTGCTGACCTTTAATCCACATGGCTTGACGTAAATCTTTAGACTCAAATGAGTTGTAGAAATCCGCCAATGTACAGAAACCATTCCAAGGAGAGTTACCCAAACCGTATGTTTGCGCATTTGCATAGTGCAAAGTTCTCATATGGAAGTTCAAACCACCTGCTTTAAAGCTGTCGTAAGGGATAGTCCAAATATTTTCTCCTGATCCTTGGTTTTGAACGATAAAGTTAGAAACCGTAGAGGATGATAATGAATAACCGTTGGCAGACTTGATTACTGCGTTAGCAGCATCATAAGCACCTTGCCAATCAGCAGTGCCTGAATAAACACCTGCATTCAATTTCATTTTGGCTAACAACATCGTTGCTGCATCCTTCGTCATACGAGAATATGATTTACCAGCTACTAAGTTAGGAATCGCAGATTCTAATTCAGTTTTGATGAATGCATACACCTCAGCACGTGTTTTCGTTGCCGAAGAAGACGTGTTATCTGTTACGATAGGGACGTTTCCAAACGCATCAATCGCCATGAAGTAATAGAAAGCACGTACTGCACGTAACTCATCTACTGCTTTTTGGTTTGTTTTAACCACTGGGATCAATTGGTTAATCTGAGAGATGTTACCAAAGATGAATCCCCACATTCCGTTAAGCGGACCGTGTTGTGGTGTCCATGTGTGACGAGAGTACGCCAACCAATCACCTCCATCATACCAGTCACCCCCACGAGTAGGAACGATTAATTCATCAGAAGAAGCTTCACTTGGATTAAACCAATCCCAAGTGATTCCACGAAGACCACCATACGCAGGTCCTAAGGCCGCAGCAATTTGAGCGTCTGTTTTCAAGAATTGATCCGCAGGGATCGCATCGTAAACTGGCTCAGTTAAATCTGTACAAGACGATAGGGCTAACGAAGCGAAAACACCTACTGAAAGTACTTTATAGATATATTTTTTCATTTTATTTGTTATTAATTAAGTTATATAACTAATAGTTTGTTTTAATTGTTTAGAACGAAAGATTTACACCGGCAGTAATTGCACGAGTTTTGTAATAAGTCTCACGAACGTCAATTCCTGGAGCAGCCTGACCAATTGCTAAGTTTTGGCTCACTTCTGGATCTACACCTGTGTAATTTGTAAATACAGCTAAGTTATTTCCAGCGACATAAATACGAGCTCTTTTGAATACGCCCTTAACAGGTAAAGTATATCCAATAGATGCGTTATTGATACGTAAGAAATCTCCAGACTCTACGTAGTAATCCATCGGGATTGTACGCTCATCGTTGATTACTGAAGTTAATGCAGTTTTCAATGCACCTGATTCAGCTAAACGACCATCTTGACGACCTAATAATAATGCGTTTGTATTTACGATTTTCGCACCTAATTGGCTGGTCAATTGGAATTGTAAGTCAAATGCTTTGTAACGAACGTTTGTTGTCAAACCACCTACGAATGTAGGGTTTGGATTTCCGATGTATGTACGGTCAGCCGCGTTTGGATCGATAGTTCCGTCACCATTTAAGTCTTTGAATACATATTTACCATTCGAGATATTCGCGATTTTCGCACCATAAAATTCTCCTACTGGGTGACCAGCTTGTAATACAGAGAAGTTAACAGCTGATGTTCCACGGATATATGAACCTAAAGAAGTAGATAAGAATACCTGATCAGGAGCTGCGAATGAATCATTCTTTAATGAAATGATTTCGTTCTTGTTGAAAGAAGCTGCTAATGTAGAGCTAATGTTCCAATCTCCTTTTTCAACCCATTGGTAAGTTAAAGATAATTCAACCCCTGAGTTTTGCATCGAACCAATGTTCGCCAACATCGTTGGGTATACATATCCTTTTTCTTGTGGAACGTTTACTGTATACAATAAATCTTTTGTTGTACGTGTGTAAACGTCTAAGTTACCAGATAATTTTCCTTTGAATAAAGAGAAGTCGATACCACCTCCGTAGTTTTCGTTAACCTCCCACTTCAAGTTCGGGTTCGGGTTAGATTGTACCGAGTAAGCAGGCAAGAAATCATCCGCACCTCCATCATAGTACGAACCAGAAGCTCCGTAGAATGATTTAGATAATAATGGACGAATACCTTCCGAGTTACCAGTTTGTCCCCAGCTAACACGCAATTTCAAGTTGTCGATTACCGAGTTTCCTTTTAAGAAAGCCTCTTCTGTCAATGTCCAACCTACAGAAACGGATGGGAAAAGACCCCACTTGTTATTATCTCCAAATTTCGTAGAACCGTCACGACGAACGTTAACCGTTGCAAAATATTTGTTTAACAATGAATATTGAGCACGCGCTAAGAAAGAAACCAATTTGTACTCATTCTTGTAGGAATATAACAAGTTTGGATTCGAACGGATACCTAAACCAGCACCTAAGTTATTTGCCTCGAATGCATCTGTCAAGAAATTATTGTTAGAAGCACCAAAACCATCAGCTACTACATCTTGGTAGGTGTAACCAGCTAATACGTTCAATGTCGACACGTCATTTAATTTCTTTGAGTAAGTCAACGTAGTTTCTAATTGCTTATCTGTAATCGAGTTTAAACTTCTAGATGCTGAGTTACCACCCACAGTAGCCAATAAGTTACCTGGAGTAGTTCTAGCAAAATAGGAACCATCACCAGTTTGCGTACGCAAAGTTCCAGATACGTTAAATACTAAACCATCCATGATGGTATAACCTGCTTGGCCATTGAATAAGAAATCATGTAAACGAAGTGTGTTTGATTTGTTATCCAATGTAGCAACCGGGTTGAAGTTGGCAAATGTTCCTGGAATTTGGAAATAAGATCCATCCGCATTACGGATTGGATCCGTTGGACGCATGTTCATCGCAAAACCAATCGCACGGTTGTCAGAAAACTGACTATTCGCTTGAGAAGCAGACATATTGAACTTCATGTTCAATTTTCCGTTCATTGCTTTGGCATCTAAGTTCAAACGACCTGTTAAACGATCTTTTCCTGAGCCCATCAAGGTACCAATTTGGTCTAAATAACCAACAGAAGCACGGTATGATAAAAATTCAGATCCACCAGCTACACCTACGTTATGGTTTTGAGAAACCGCTGTACGAGTAATCGCTGATAACCAATCCGTGTTAGCACCTAAATCATCAAATTTTTGATTGTATTTAGTAGCGGCAGCACGGAATTCAGCGCCATTTAATAACTGTGGACGTTGAGAAATAGACTCGGAACCTACATAAGCTGAATAATCAACGGTAGGAGCACCTGTCTTACCACGTTTTGTATTAATTAAAATAACACCGTTCGCACCACGAGAACCGTAGATCGCTGCAGATGACGCATCACGTAACACGTCCATCGATAAGATATCTTCAGGAGCAATGTTTTCGATCGGTGCACCAATCACTCCATCAATTACGTATAAAGGCTCAGAACCTGCGTTCAAAGAACCTGTACCACGTAAACGAACGGTTGGACGCGCGTTAGGATCTCCAGATGATTGAGTGATTACCAAACCAGCTACTTTACCTTGAGCGGCTGCTAATGGATTCGTTACAACCCCAGCATTAAAATCACGAGAACCTAAACTTGTTACAGTTCCTGAAATCTCTTTACGCTTTTGAGTACCATAACCTACAACCACCACTTCCTCCAAAGATTTGTTGTCTGCTGATAACTTTACATCGACTACTGACTTTGAGCCGACAGATACTTCTTTCGAAGCATAACCTACAAATGAAAATACCAAGGTTGCATTAGAACCAGCATTCACTTTATAAGTACCGTTTGCATCTGTTTGGGCTCCACGAGTGGTTCCTTTCACAGCTACAGAAACTCCTGGGATTGCTGAGCCATCTGCGGCATCAGTAACTTTTCCAGTTACTACATCTTGAGCAAAAGCACTCAAGGAAAATAACAGCGCTACAGCAACACTAAAAGCCGATTTAAGGCCTAGGTTACTTACACCTGATCGCACAAGGCGACCCACTCTTTTGTAAGAATGAATCATAAGTGAAAAATTAAGGGTTATAAATAATTAATGATTCTTTTTGACTTTGTTTCAACCCAATGGTTTCAAGTTTTTACAGATTTATAGACCATTTCGAATATCAAAATCCTCGCAAAAAAAAGAAGAATAAATTGAATAAAAAAATGATTATTGATAATGATTCAAGGACTTGGCTTGGAAAAATTGTACGAAAAAAAGAAAATTTAGATATATAGCACAGTATAGTACAGATTCTGAAAATAATCTAATATTGGTCAAATCGATTTAAATGCCCTATTTTAACAATTTGATAATATAGAAACCCCCTTCATTGATTGTATTTTTTCAATAAGAATTTTTTTTCAAAAAAATCAAAATATTTATCAGTAATTTATTGCCTACACATCACATAGGCTAAAATTGGAAAAATACAATTATTTGATAATTTCTACTGTGCTATTCTGTCCACCCAAACTGTTCTAGGCTGTTCGTTATCAAGGTAAGGGATCGAAGCCAGTGCCGCCCCATGGATGGCAACGGGAAATTCGTTTGGCTGCCATCCGAAAACCTTTAAAAAAACCATATTTTATAAAGGCTTGTTTGGCATATTCGGAACAAGTAGGTTGGAATCGACAGGAGTTTGGCAAAAATGGCGAAATTAAACCCTGGTAGAGTTTAATCAGTAAAAGAAATATGTGCTTCAATAAGTAATTCATGCCATGTCTTGATATAAATCGTAAATTAAATTAAATTGCCTTACAT
>Ga0114958_10000144_pt1 | contig 58805 bp, 50 predicted proteins | sample C_130208_EF_Meta_FD_89577 | JGI IMG/M metagenome (GOLD analysis project Ga0114958, IMG submission 89577) | Freshwater microbial communities from Lake Croche, Canada to study carbon cycling - C_130208_EF_MetaG | ecosystem: Environmental > Aquatic > Freshwater > Lake | place: Lake Croche, Canada... | reverse complement strand
GCAGATTAAAATGATTCAGGATCAATTAAATAATCGACCGCGAAAACGATTAGGGTTTAAAACGCCCAACGAAGTATTTATGCAGTCCATAAAACGTGTTGCACTTCGTAAATGAATCCACCTATTGTTTTACCTTGCTGTATAGATTTAATTAAGGTTGCTTTGGAGTCTATAAGTGCAGATGAGTGCGTATAAATTAGCTGATCGGATAGCATCGAATTTAAGGCAACAATATCTTGAGATATCATCGCATGCATTCTTTTTAAATCTAATTCAATGATTAGATTTTTGTTATCATTCATTTTTACCTCATTTTAGAGTGGAATAAAATTTTTAATGCTGATGACGCTTACTGTTCAAGCTTGATATTCGCATTGTTGATAATTTTACTATACTTTACAAGATCAATTTTTATCAGGCTTGAAAATTGATCCGGGCTAGTTACATATGGTTCCATACCCTGACTCAGCAATTTTTCACGAATATCTGGGATTGATAAAATACGTGAAATTTCTAAATTTAATTTATTAATTATATAAACTGGAACATTCGCTGGCGCTAAGAATCCATACCAAATATTCATAACAAATTGTTTCATACCTGACTCTACCGCCGTTGGAATATCAGGTAGAACTGATAGCCTATTGTCCCCCGTGGTCACAATACCCCGAAGTCGATTATTTTTCATATGTGATATTGCAACAATTGGTGGGCTATAGTACATGTGCACTTGGCCACCAACAACGTCTATCAAGGCCTGAGCAGACCCTTTGTAGGGGATATGATTTGTCTTAACACTCGCCAGCATATTAAAAAATTCCCCTGCTAAATGCGTGACCGTACCACTACCACCAGAACTATAGTTCAGCTGCATTGGCTTATTCTTTGCCAAATTAATTAACTGTTGCAAATTCTTAGCAGGTAGAGCCGGATGAACAACCATTACCAATTGAGTTTTTGCTAATGTAGCAATAGCTGAAAAATCTTTTATTGCATCATATGGAGTTTGCATTAAATTGGGGACAATAACGTGTGATGTAAGTATCGATAAAAGAGTATAACCATCGGCAGCCGACTTAACAGTTGCCTCGGAACCAATTACAGTATTACCACCAGGCCTGTTATCAACAATTATTTGATGACCCCAACTTTCAATTAATTTAGGTGCAATTAACCTAGCTAAAATATCTGTTGTTCCACCAGCAGCGTATGGGCTAATAATACGTATTGGCTTATTTGGGTAATTGCTCTGAGAAAATGAAAAATTCACCAATAAAGCTGATGATAAGAAAATAAAAAATTTAAGGCTATTCATTGTTAATGGTTTCATAATCATCAATTTTCTCTTATCAATTATTACTTATCACTTATTAAAGAATTTAAATTAAATCTTAATAAATCTAATCATTTAATAGGCATTCATAATTATTACTTATTACTTATTATTCCTTACCTTCAATAGGAAATTGCATTACAAGAGCTTCCAAACCATGCTTACCAGCTTTAATTTCAAAGCTTTTTTCATTAGTGTCTACAAACACCAAAGACCATAAAGGATATATTTCACCTTTGATATCTAAGCTCCCATTAGCTACAAATACATAATAGCCAGCAGAATTTTTTGGGTTAGGACCATCAAATAACATGTTAGAACCAATTCTGAGCATGTGCGCTGACAACTCATCAACAATTTTATCTTGGTCAAACAAAGGCTCCCATGAGACCTCTGTTCGATACTCTAATACTGGTCTTGTTGATAATGAAATTGGCGACGACAACCAATTTCTACGCTTACTAGGTTTTAACTTTTCCCGAAATCCAGGTTTACTTAAATAAACTGGGGCGGAATCCCCAGTTTCTTTACGAAGCGCTATAAAAGTTAAGCCATTGGGCCCTGCCACAAGAGGTCCATAAGCTGCGTGATGATCTTTGTATTGAAGCATCAGGGGAGAAACCTCTTGCTTGGCCATCTTCCCTGAACCACAAGGAAATATCTGAAATTGTGTTACGCCATGAAAATGAGGCAGTATAGTTTCGTCAGCATTCATTTCTGTAATTAATGCTTGTGGCCCAGAGGAGGAAACGGTATTGCTATAGCGTGGACCAAAATATTGAGATCCCCAATGTTGAATACCTGAGCCTGGTGAAATAACAGACTGAAGGTTATTTAAAACATCCATACCATTTTTAGCATATATCATATTTGTATCCTAATCTAAAATATTAATCATTAATATTTACATTTTAATATTGGCAATTTTAATAACTTTATTCCATTTTTCGTAATCCGCAGCAATAAAGCTTAGAAAATCATCTGAAGAGTTTCCAACTGGCTCAGCTCCAGCATTTAGGAGTTTTGCACGAACATCAGTTTTCTTTGAAATTTTTACAATTTCAAGGCTTAAGGTAGAAAGAATATCTTTAGGTATACGTGCAGGACCAATTAAACCATACCAACCCATTACACTAAATCCAGGAACGCCAGCTTCAGAAATTGTTGGTATATCAGGATATGCTTGGGAACGTTTAGCACTTGCAATTCCTAAAGCGCGTAAACGACCTGAGGATATATAAGTAAGAGCCGCTGCAGTTGTTGGAAAAGAAAAGTCAACCTGCCCTCCCAAAAGATCGGTCATCATCGCGCCAGACCCTTTATAAGGAACATGTATAAAATTAATCCCAGCACTAATTTTTAATAATTCACCAATTAGATGCCCAGGCGAACCAACTCCGGATGTCGCTTGACATAAATATACTGGGCGAGCACGTGCCAATTTAATAAAGTCGATCAAGTTTCTGGCTGGTACCGATGGATGAACGACTAATAAGTTAGGAATGTCAGCTAACAATGAAATTGCAGAGAAGTCTCTTACTGGATCGAGTGTATTTTTTGGCAGTAGAATTGGATTTGTAGTATGACCAGAAGATGCCATATAAAAAGTATAGCCGTCCGGTAAAGACTTCGCAGTTAATTCTGCAGCAATATGTCCGTTTGCACCCGGCCTATTATCAACAATCACTTGATTACCAAAAGATTCTGCCAGAGAAGTTGAAACTATACGCGCAGCAAAATCAGTAAATCCACCGGGAACAAAACCAACGTAAATTCTAAAGGGTTTAGATTGAAATATATTTTGTGAATAGCCGTAATTTTGAAATAAAAATAATAAAATAAATAAAGATTTAAATATAGCAGAATAGAAAAAATGATGTGATCTCGAAAAATATGAATTTAATTTTTTTAAGTTTAATATGATCACTAAAAGTTATCCTTAATTATAAAAAATTCATTAATCTAAGCATTGATAGAGTTTAGATGCTAAAGAAACCATTGAATTTAAATGTCTCAAATCTTGTGTTAATGAAAACAAATCAGGGCCAAGAGTATCGTTTCCAACGCATTCCATAAATTTTGATTTTAGGGCAGATTGAGTTAACCAATTTCCAGGTTTTCCACTAGCCACATCAACTCTTTGTGAGATTTTTTCTTTTGATAAAATTTTCAAATCAAAAATGACAGCAAACTCACGGTCATTTTCAACGAATGCATCAACTTCAAATGTAATCTTTTTCATTAAATCGGCGATATCATTTCTTGATATATTACTTTCGGTAAACGATGACATTTTTAATTCACCATCAATTAACGCACTAGCAACACAATACTCCATACAGAACTTAGCTTCTAATGGTGTTTTAGGAACTTTATATATTAATGGCTCCATTGCAAAGCGTGAGGCACCTACTCTTATCGATTCAATCTGATTTAAATCAGACAAAGGAATCATGTTACGAACTCGAAGTGCCGCATCTATTGCAGTGTGAGTTGCTGCACAACATGGATACGCTTTCAATCCGATTCCAGACTCAGTTAGTATTTCTAATGGGTCACCCCAGGGTTTCTGATATATTGGAAAAGAATGTCCCCCGAAGACATTCATAAAACCAAATTTTCCTTCAATACCATCATATGCACTTGTGAACTCAACACTAGCTAACTGCGTTGCAAGTATTGCAGATCTTCCAGCAAGTCCTGCATGCAGTGGTTTAGTCATTGTTCCAAAATTAGCACGCACCCCACTCGCCAATGAAGCAGATACACTTAATGCATTCCGAGTCATTGATTCAGAAAAGTTTTCTAAGCAACATAACGCTGCGGTTGCACCAACTGCACCAAATGTCCCTGTTGCATGCCACCCTTTCTCATAATGTGCAGTATTTAATTTCCGACCCAATTGACCAAGAGTTTCCAAACCTACAATATATGATCTAATAACTTCATCGCCTGAATTGCCATTAATTAAAGCTCTTATTAAGATTGGGGGTAATAATGCAGCAGTTGCATGACAATACGCTGGATGGCTAATATCATCATAATCCACTGCATGGGCAAGCGTACCTAAATATAAAGCAACACTTCCCTGAAAGTCGGTTCCTGAATTGACTAGACAATTGTGATCTAGCCAATTCTCTATTTTATTGTTAGCATTAATAGGAAATAAAATTTTAAACAGTTTTTGAGCCAGCTCTTGTCGATGCCCCAGAACTATACATCCAAAAGTATCAGCAATTGCATCAGTAACTCTCTTAAGCGCTTCTGCTGGTAGGCTATCTTTTTTTAATCTGCTTGTGAAAGCAATAAGTTCATTTATAAAACCATTCATATTTATACCATTCAGATTTTCAGCAATTAAAAAATACAGCGTGATCGTAAAAACTACACAATGAACCTAACTTGAGAAATAAATATGGCCTCTAATACACAAAAATTAGTTTTTATTTTTTTTACAGCGTATTTGATAATCCCTATGACCAGTTACTCAAAGAATATTGATTATCCATCAAAAAGAGTCAGAATAATAATAGGATATCCACCTGGTGGAGCTGTCGATACAAATGCACGCATTATTGGCCAAAAGTTAAGTGAATTTTGGGGGCAATCTGTAATTATTGACAATAGAAGCGGTGCAGGTTCCACAATCGGAACTCAAATTGCAGCGAATGCAACTCCCGATGGGTATTCTTTTTTAGTGGCATCACCTGCACATACCATTAATGCAACGCTTTATAAGAAATTACCATACAATACAGAAAAAGCATTTATCAGCACTGCATTTATATCCTCATCGCCTTTGGTATTACTAACTCATCCTGCAGTTCAGGCTCAATCCATAAAAGAGTTAATTAGTCTTGGAAAAGAAAAACCAAACGCGTTGAATTATGGCTCTTCAGGCAATGGAACTTCTGTACATCTTGCTGGCGCTTTATTTAATATTATGGCGAACACAACTATTACGCACATTCCATATAGCGGTGGAGGTCCGGCATTAACTGCTTTAATAGCTGGGAATGTGCAAATTATGTTTGCTGGAGTTGAAGGCATGACACATGCAAAAAATGGAAAATTAAAAAGTATAGCGGTAACCTCTAATAAAAGAGCAATGGCATTTCCAGATATTCCAACAGTTACAGAGTCTGGCCTTCCAGGCTATGAAGTAACCGCTTGGTATGGAGCCTATTTGCCTTCTGAAACACCCAAAGAAATTGTCAAAAAACTTCACATTGATATCAATCGCTCCTTAAAAAGTAATGATGTTAAAGATAAATTAGATAAATTAGGTTTTACAACACAAATAAGCACACTTGAGGAGTTTTCTGAATTCACTAAATCTGAAATCCAAAAATGGAGAAAAGTAATCATCTCAGCAAATATCAGTTTCGATTAATGTCAAATTCCAAATCCATTAATGAGACAAATATTTCTCAAACCAGGCTAATACGCGCTTCCATCCATCTAATGCCGCATGCACTCTATATTGAGGACGATCTACAGCAAAAAAAGCATGTCCACAGTGCTCGTAACTTACAAATTCGTATGTTTTATTAAATTTTTTTAATTCATTTTCAGTCTTTAGCACATCTTCTTGAGAGGGGCGCGTATCCTCAACACCAAAAAGACCTAATATTGGACATTGCATATCTTTAGTAAAAGATAATGGTGCTATAGGTTGTATGCTTGTGAGTTCCTCAGGCTTAGCTACAACACCACCTCCATAACAACTAACAACTGCATCAATTCCCTTCAGAATACAACCAGCAAGAAATGATTGACGACCACCAGAGCAATACCCAATTACACCAACTTTATCGCTCGTAAATGGTAACGCACGCATGTATTTAATCGCCGATTGAACGTCGCCCATTGTCCGATCATCTGGCATACCACCTGCGGCCCTGATGCTGGAACTATTTTCTTCTGGAGAGTTTTTACCCTCACGAAAATGCAAATTGGGTGAGATTGCAGCATATCCATGATGAGCAAATCGACGTGCAATTTCTTTATTATAAACATCCCATCCAGGCATATGATGAATAATTACAACACTGGGAAATGGACCTGCGCCTAACGGTCTAGCAATATAGGCATCAATTAAATCTCCATTGTGTGCATGATAAGTAATGGTTTCTGAGAATTGAGACTCATATTTCATAAATCACCTATTAAATAATCATTAAAAAACTATTAAACTTAAACCATACGCTAAAGCTGCCATTGCAGCACTTGCAGGAATAGTCAAGAACCAAGCCCAAACTATGTTGCCAGCCACGCCCCACCTAACTGCACTTGCTCTCTTAGTCGCCCCAACACCAATAATTGCACCAGTAATCGTATGTGTAGTAGAAACTGGGATACCCAAAATAGTTGCTGTAAATAGCGTTATAGCTCCCCCAGTTTCTGCACAAAAACCACCTACGGGTTTTAATTTAGTAATTTTCATTCCCATAGTTTTAACTATTCTCCAACCACCAAATAAGGTACCCAGAGCAATTGCTACATAGCAAGAAACTATAATCCAAGCAGGCGGGGTATCCGTTTGATTTGAATAATAACCTGTTGAAATTAATAACAACCAAATCATTCCAATAGTCTTTTGAGCATCATTCCCACCATGCCCAAGGCTATATGCACCAGCAGAAAATAATTGAAGCTTTCTAAAAAATTTATCCACTCTGAGAGGAGTCATATTTCGACATGCTATGTGCGTTATAACAAACATTAACGAACCCAAAATAAATCCAAGAAGTGGAGAAACAAATATAAAAATAATTGTTTTCAAAATTCCAGGGACAACCAAATATTCAAAACCACTTTTAGCTATCGTGGCCCCAACTAATCCACCGATTAATGCATGAGATGAACTACTAGGGATACCATAATACCAAGTAATTAAATTCCACAAAATTGCACCAATTAATGCGCCAAATATAACGTGTGGATCAACAATTCCTGGTTGAACAATACCTTTTCCAATTGTTGCTGCAACACTTAAATGAAATATAAAAATGGCAACAAAGTTAAAAAATGCAGCAAATGCAATCGCATATATTGGTCGCAAAACGCCAGTTGAAACTACTGTTGCAATTGAGTTTGCGGCATCATGAAAACCATTCATAAAATCAAAAGCAAGTGCAAGCATTACCAATAAAACAATAACCCAATAATCAAGCATAAATAAGCCCTTAGCAATTTCATGAATTTTCTAAAATAATACCCTCAATAAGATTAGCCACATCTTCACACTTATCAGTAATAGTCTCTAGTAATTCATACATTGTTTTTAATTTAATAATTTCACGAACATCCACCTCCTGCCTAAATAAATCACTCATCGCAGTTCTCATAACACGATCAGCATCAGACTCTAGCTGATCTATCTCTTCGCAAGTTTTTAACGCGGCTTCAGCTACGTTTGCATCGGCAATCATGGGAATTAATGAAACAGCATGACTCATTCTTTTGCAACATTTAATACTAATATCAGTTAATCTCATAATTTCATTAGTCATCGATTTGACGTGATAAAGGGCCATTGCTTCCGATGAGTCCTGTATTAAATCAACTACATCATCCATAGTATTAATCAGCGAGTGTATTTGCTCACGGTCAAACGGAGTAATAAATGTCCTATGAAGAGCACAATTCACTTCTTGAGTAATTCGATCGGCGGCATGTTCTGCATCATCAACGTCTCGAGTAAATTAAACTCTCTTAGATTGATCATCATAATTTACAACCAACTCCCCTAGCGCTACTGCTGCCGCAACTACACATTCTGAGTGTTGATTAAAAAGGGTAAAAAATTTATCATCTTGCGGCAGGAGTTTTGAAAACAACATTTGAACCTCTTTATATATTTAATCATTAAACTGCTAAAGATAAAAATTATAAAATAAATCGTAAAATTTGGATTATCTAATATCACACAATCAGTTATTATCGATGAATAATTTTTTTAAAATTTATTTCAGGCAATTTATTAAAATAACTGTTACCAATATTCAAATTTAATAATCTGTTATCCGAATACAAATAACCTCATAAAAAATAAACGAAAGAATGTATGAACCAATATCGAAACAAAAAATTTTCAATAACTACAAAAATACTGATTATTTTCAATCTATTATTAATTGTATTGATTTCAAATTCACAGGCAATAGAAATTACTTACCCCAACAAACCAATTCGACTAATCGTTCCATTTCCACCCGGCGGAGGCACGGACATAGTTTCCAGAATTATGCAGCCATCACTACAGTCAATTCTTGGACAACCAATTCTTATAGATAACAGAGGTGGCGCACAAGGAATTCTAGGCACTTCGATAGCTGCAAAAGCAAACCCAGATGGCCATACAATTGTTGTCGCTGAAATTGGTGCTACAGCAATCGCCCCAGCAACACAACCTCATCTAAATTTTAACATTATTAAAAACTTTAGCGCCATTTCTCAACTTATAGAGCAACCTTACATTGTTGCAATTCATCCAAGTTTAAATGCAAAATCTTTAGGCGATTTTATTAAAATCGCACAAAGTAAACCGAATACATTAAATTTTGGTTCCGGAAACATAACTGCACACGTTGCTCAAGAACTTTTCTACCAAACTGCAAAAATAAAATTAACGCATATTCCCTACAAAGGTTCAGGTCCATCTGTAACTGCAGCTATTTCAGGAGAAGTGCAATCTGTATTCGCAGGTCCCGGCGCAGCAATACCTCAAATTAAATCGAACAAATTACGAGCATTAGCAGTCACCACTGCTAGAAGATCGCCACAACTACCAGAGATCATGACACTCTCCGAGCAAGGATTTAGTGGATTCTCAATTAGTGGATGGTATGGACTAATGGCGCCGATTGGTACCACACTAAAAAATATCAACAGGCTCAATTCAGCAGTTAACATAGTCTTGTCAGGAGAGGCCGGAAAAATATTACGTGATCGTGGTTACGAACCAATTCCAACAACTCCCGAAGACTTCACAGTTTTTTTAAAGTCTGAAATTGAACGTTGGTCAAAAGTAGTCAAAGATAATGGAATAAAATCTGATGAATAATTCTTATCACAAATACTAAATACTAAAGACTAAAGTCTTATTATTATCTCGCTCGCAATGACTGTCCAGCATCAATTGTTACTACCGTTCCACTCATATATGAAGCTCTCTCAGAGGCTAAAAATACAGTTAAATCAGCAACCTCATCGGCTCGCCCAGATCTTTTAAAAGGCAAGGTATTAGAAATTCTTGCGCGTATCTCTTCCCATCGATTGGGGTCGCCAAATTCTTTAGCTGCATCTTCCTTGTGGTGATTTATTTGTCGATCAGTCTCAACACGTCCGGGGTTAACTCCTACAACTCTTATTCCAAAATCTACGCTTTCAGCGCCTAAAGCTCGAGTAAAGGCCATAAGGCCAGCGTTGCCAGTAGTTCCTGCAATATAGTCAGGTCGATTTCTCTCACCTGCTAATCCGATGATATTAACAATAACACCTTTGCCTTTAGCCTTCATACCGGCATAAACTTCCCGTGTCAAATTAATATAACCAAAGACTTTTAAATCCCAAGCTTTTCTCCATCGCGCATCAGTCACATCAAAAATATTACCGCCCGGAATGGCACCAGCATTATTTATGAGAATATCAATATCGCCACATTCTTTTGCAAGCGATTGAACATTCTCATCTATACTTAAATCATAAACGTGGGCAATAGCGCTTACTCCATACTTTTGACTTATTTCGTTGCAAGCTTTATCCAACTCTACAGAGTTACGTGCAGCTAAATGTACTACGCAACCCTCTTCAGCAAATCCTACTGCACACGCAAGCCCAATCCCTTTTGATGCTCCGGTAATTAATACATTTTTACCAACAAGATTTAGTTCCATATTATCCAGCTCCTATCCATTGCAATATTGATTAATGTTTAATTACACGAAACCATTTTTGATAATCAGATTCAATTATACCTTTAAAATATTGCGGACTTGACGGTTTAGCATTCAAACCTTGTAATCTAGTCGTTTTAATAACATCCGCGCTATTTAGAGCTTCTTGAAGATTAACATTTAATAATTTTACTAATTTTTCATCTATGTTAGCAGGTGCTAATAATCCATACCAAAATATAGCTTCATAATTAGTTAAACCTGATTCATGCATTGAAGGAATATCCGGCAGAGTTAAATCTCGGTTTAAACTTGTAACAGCAAGTATCTTAATGCGGTTGCGCATTGCACTTGCTACCGATGAACTAGTAAAGCCTAGCTGCATCTCATTACCAAGAATAGCAGTCATAATTTCATTTGCCCCTTTATAAGGTATATGTACAAGTTTAATACCAGTCATCATTTGCATTAATTCACCAGCCAAATGACCCGTAGAACCAATTCCTTGTGTAGCAAATTGTAATTTGCCAGGACTATCTCTGGCACTTACAATTAAACTTTTAATTGATGTGATTCCCGAGTCATTACTCACAATAAGTGCACTGCAAAATGTCACAGCTAACCCAATCGGAGTAAACGCAGTAGCTGTTTTGTAAGGTATATTACTCTCTAATATCTGACTAATTGTTAATGCACCTGGACTAGACCATAACAAGGTATACCCATCAGATGCAGAGTTAGCAACAATGCTTGCTGCAACTACGCCGCCGGCTCCACCACGATTCTCCACAATTATTCTACCTTTCAAGGATTCACTTATTTTGGCAGAAATAATCCTTGCAGAATTATCAGCGCTACCACCTGCACTAAAACCAACCAAAAGTCGAATTGGCTTTGATGGATATGCTGCGATCACAATACTATTTATTATCATAAAATAGAAAATTGAATAGAAAAATAACTTTAAATAATTCAGCATAAAAATATCTTTTCGATTCTTTTTTTAAAAAAACATAAACCTTACTTAATCAAGCTACACTCATAAATATCATTAATTTTGAAGCTTAATTCCAGATAATTTTACGATTTTCTTAGCTTCAATTAATTCTGATTTAATATAATTTTGAAATTCTAATGGTGTTGAACTTACAGCTTCTCCGCCCTCACTGGTTAGCTTCATTTTCATATCTGTGGAGTTTGAAATTTTAACTATCTCATGATTTAATTTACTCACAATATCTTTATTGGTTCCATTTGTAGTCAGTACACCATACCAAGTGACATATTCATAGGCACTCAATCCAGACTCAGCAACAGTAGGAATTTCTGGCGAGGCCTGCAAACGTTTTCTACTCGTTACTGCTATGGGTCTTAATCTATTAGATTGAACAAAAGGCGCTATAGCAACAAGATTAGCAAAACCAAAGCTAATCTCGCCGCTTAAAATAGCAACTGTTGCCGGACCAGTGCCTCTGTATGGTACATGCACCAACTTAATTTTAGCTAATACAGCAAACTGCTCACCCGACAAGTGACCGGTACCACCATTTCCAGACGATGAAAAAGTCAATTGACCTGGGCGCGATCTCGCTAGAGCGATTAGATCATTAACAGACTTTACAGGCACTGATGGATGCACAACTAATACGGCAGGAACAATTGCAACTAGCGAAATTGGAGCCAAATCTCTTAAAGTTTCATAAGGTAACTTTTCATGTAGCGCGGGATTCACTACTAAAGGTCCTTTAGATCCAAGTAACAAAGTATATCCATCTGGCAATGATTTAACGACAACCTCTGTTCCAACAATTCCGCCTCCACCAGGTCTATTATCGACAATACACTGAACATTCATATTCTCGGAGATTTTCTGGGCTATAGTCCTGGCCATAATGTCCGTCCCACCACCTGGGGCATATGGAGAAACAATGCGTATCATTTTAGAGGGATACGGCTGAGCTCCAACTGCAGATAAACCAGCAATAAAAAGCATGCATGAAACCAATACTGATCGATATAATGTCATGAAAAATTTCCTATAATTTTATTTTTTTAAAACTTAATAATTAAGTTACATTATAGTTTACAACAGAAACTTAAACCATTCTTTAACTTTCCATCCTTCAAACTAAAGAAGAATACTGAATCATGAATATAACCGCTGTTAAATCTATAGTTGAACACATAAAATCAAATAATTCTATTAACGAATACGCAGGCCAAGAGAGCCTCACAATAGTCAGATGCGAAGTAAATACCTCTGATGGCATCACTGGTGTTGGTATTACAGGTCGCTTTTTTGCATCAGATGTTTCTAATTTTATTAATAATCATATATCCCACAACTTATTCGGCAAAGATCCATTAGACATTGAACTGATAACAACTCTACTCGTTAAAAAATTTAATCCAAGACAAGCAACAGGTATTTTTATTTCTGCCATATCCGCATTAGATCAAGCACTTTGGGATATTAAAGGAAAATCACTTAATTTACCTATATCAAAGTTAATTGGCGGTGCTAGAAATTCAGTTGACGCCTATGCGACAGTTGGCCTACCTGGGTACAATAATGAAGAACTTATTGAGGCTTGTGTTAGGGCTATTGATCAAGGATTTAAAGGGGTAAAAATACTAGTAGGTTCTAATCGCACAATTACCGAAGATGCCACTAGAATAAAAAATGTTAGGCGAGCAATAGGTGAAGCCCAGTTAATGATTGATGCAAATTGCTCCTATACAATTTCTGAAGCAAAACAACTCGCTTCAAAAATTAGTGATTTCGATATTAATTTTTTCGAAGAACCATTGCAATGCAATGACTTAAAATCATTAGCACATCTTCGGCAATCAACCAGCATACCTATATCATCAGGACAAATGATTCAATCTATTGCTTGGTTCAGAGACGCGCTCAATCTTGGAAGTCTTGATATATTACAGCCCAACGTAGCTTTTTGTGGTGGAATTAGCGCTATGCTAAGAATTCTTTCACTTGCAGAAGTCTACAATATACCTGTCATTGGGGCCGGAGGGTTTGAAGCAGCTAATCTACCTGTAATGGCTGGACATAGTTACGGAGGGATGCTTGAAGTACATAATGCTCATCATGCCATTAAAAAACGTTTCGAAACTCATCCGAAATTTATCAATGGTCAGTTAATTACTTCTGAATTACCTGGTATTGGCTTTTCTTTTATAGACAACTTAAAGTAAATAATTATTTTTCTGGTGTCACATTTGCTTCAACAATAATTTTTCCAAACTTAGCTGACTCTAATCTTACAAACTCTCGAAATGATTCAGGAGTTGTTGGTGATGGTTCGAAACCAGACTCTCTTAATTTTTGAGCAATCTCTTGCATTTTTAAAGCATTAACAATTGCAACATTTAAAACTTTTACAATCGCTGGCGGAGTCGCACCAGGAGACATCATTCCAAAGAAATTAACTACTTCAAAACCTGAAAACCCTGGAGTTTCAGCAATCGGCGGAACTTTCGGCAATGCAGAAACCCTTGTTAATGAAGTCACTCCAATAGCTCGTAATCGACCGCTCTCAATAAAGGGCAAAGCTGCACCGATACTAACAAAAGTCATTGTTATATGCTTGCCCACTACATCTGCAATCTGTGGCGTTGCCCCCTTATAGGGAACGTGGTTAATTCGAACACCAGCGATTTTATTAAATAACTCCCCAGTTAACTGCTGAGGGTTTCCAATGCCGCTTGATGAAAAGGTTAACTTCGAAGGTTGATCGCGAGCATATAAAACTAATTCTGCAACGTTTTTGGCCGGAATATCAGGATTCACAGCTAATACATTAGGTACTCTTACCATTAACGTAATAGGATGAAGATCAACATCCCAGTCATAAGCCATTGTTTTATACAAATGAGGATTAACTGCAACCTCTCCAGAATTAGCTAAAATTGTATAACCGTCTGGTTTAGCTTTTGAAACGTACCCACTACCGATCATTCCACTAGCGCCAGCCTTATTTTCAACAACTACTGGTATATTCAAACTTTGTCGCATATGGTCAGCTACCAATCTTGCCGTATAGTCTGTACCGCCGCCAGCCGGAAAGGCCACAATAATTCTTATTGGTTGATTGGGGAAAGTATTTTGCTGCGCAATAGATGAGACAGAAATTACTGACATTGCCATTAAAAATACCACTTGATTAACATTGCAAGTAGTAATAGTCTTTATCAAAATATGGTTCATTAAATAATCTCCCTTTAAATAATTATTTTTTTATAAGCAATCAAATTATACAATACGCTTATCTTCATAGACTGACTGTTTTCTTAAAATAGGCCTAATTAATTAAATAATAACTTTTAATTAAGGAATCAAATGCGCATACTAATCAACTTACTGTATTGCCTTGCCATCCTATTTTTTTTCAATCCCACGTATGCCGCTAATTCAGATGTCCGATTCCCTTCAAGACCGGTTCGCATATTAGTCGGATATGCACCTGGTGGAGGAGTTGATATGGCAGCCCGCTTGGTTGGTCAAGCGCTAAGCGATCACTGGGGATCCAGCGTAGTCATAGACAACAGGGCTGGGGCAGGCGGCGGCATTGCAACTGAACTGACTGCGAAGTCAAATAACGACGGATATACAATGATGCTATGTAATATTGGGACGCATGGCATAACACCAGCAACATCTAAAAAACTACCCTATGATTATCTTAACGACTTTTCATTTATATCTCGAATTGGCGGCAATCCAAATGTAATAATGGCACATCCACTGGTATCTATTCGATCGATTTCAGATCTCATTGCTAATGCAAAATCTAATCCTGGTAAGTTAATTTATGGCTCATCTGGTGTTGGCGCCTCACCGCATTTGTCAGTTGAATTATTAAAACTTATGACAGGAATTAATATCACACATGCTCCTTACAAAGGTGCGGCATTAGCGCTTGCAGACGTGATGGGCGGGCAAATACCACTATCTGTTGGAAACTTACCAGGCGGACCTTTAAGTGCTATAAAGTCAGGAAAAGTTAGAGGTCTTGCTGTAACAACGACATACAGAAGTCTAAAATTACCTGAAGTGCCGACTGTAGCTGAAAGCGGACTTCCGAATTATGAAGTCAGTGGTTGGTATGGCATCTGCTCCTCCCGTTTAAACTCAAAACTTGAAGCGAAGTTAAATCAAGACTTAGTAAAAGTTTTAAATAGTAGCGCACTAAAACAAAAATTAGACGATCAAGGCATTGATATTCTATCCTCTACACCGGAGGAGTTTAGAACTCACGTTAAGACTGAAGTTGTGAAATGGAAAAAAGTAATCAAAGAAGCTAAATTAGAATATCTAGAGTAGCCTGAAGATCAACCTTGTGGTAAATCTTCGCGATACGTATTAATCTGAGATCATCAATTAAAAGTAATTCATTGGGTATTTTTCATAACACCACTTATTCAATATATATTGAGGATAAGATAATTATGTCATTATTCATTCTATAAGATTTTAAGAAAATATAAATATAATCACATGATTTGATGGCTTTATCATTAAGATATTAAAAGCTTCATTGTATAGTGACTGCAATTCAACACGATCAACAAATTAAATATTCTTATATTCTTAAAAAAATTAAGTGGTTAACCCAATTATATAAATTATATAAATATAAACTAGCAAGCTGATATGAGCCATTAGCTTAGCAGAATAAAGAGGGGTAGATATCCAATCGCCGATAGCGGGCAAACCCTCACTCCACAACTTCAAAACTTGATTGAGTGCATCATCAAATCACCTAAAAAGTCTAAGACATTGAACGGGCCTAAATTCATTACAATCAAAATTCCATTAACTCAATAACCTTGGAGCCAGGTCCTTCAATCCCTAAAACATATACAATTGACTTATACAATAGGATTTCTTAATACACCAATACCCGGAATCTCTACTTCAACAACATCACCCCGCTTCATATCTTGAGGCATTCCATCTGTCCCCATCCAAATCACATCCCCGGGATACAAAGTTATATATTTACTGATTTCTGATATGTATGTTTCAACATCAAAAATCATATTAGCGGTAGCAAAGCGATCCACTTCAATATCATTAAGACGTATGATCGTCTCAAGTGTACGATAATTTAATTCCGTTTCTATCCATGGCCCCATAGGCTTAAATGTGTCTGAATTCTTAGCTCGCCACATAGTACGATCATTACGCTGCCAAGTCCTTTCGCTCACATCATTACCTATAGTCCATCCTAATACATAATCTAGAGCAGTATCTTTACTGATGTTACGCCCTTCCTTACCTATCACAACAACTAACTCGCCTTCATATTGAAATTTATCACCAGAATCAACTGGTTTAACAATATTTTCTCCGTGAGCAATTAATGCATTATTGGCCCTATAGCCAATATCTGGCTTAGGGGGGAACACTGGATCTATACCACGTTTTGCGGCACTTTTGATTATATGATCAGAATAATTTATACCTACACAATAAAAAGTTTTAGGCACCACTGGAATCAATAATTTAACATTGTTTAAGGCATGCTTTGTGGGAGTAAATTGATAAGTTTCAAATGGTGAACCCTCTACTAGAGTAACGGTGTCTCCATTAATAATTCCATAATTATTTTTGCCATTAATTTCAAATCTGCACCATTTCATAATTAAATCCTTAATCTATTAAAGATATATAATGTAACAACGTAATAAAAAACTATACTTGAAATAGTTTTCTTGAATAAATTTCTTGAATAAAAATTATAATGAGTAATTTTATAGGTAATTTTAAACTAAAAAATGAATAAAAAAGCTAACTCTTATACTTGGTATTTATTCTCAGCGTTTCTATCGATCAATACTACTACAACAATTTATGCACAGTCTACAAACTATCCCAATAAAGTTGTAAGAATAGTTAACCCAGTAGCAGCAGGCGGCAATCAGGAAATGGTAGCTCGTATTTACGCAGAGCAATTTAGTAAAGCTTTCGGGCAACAATTTATTGTAGAAAGTCGACCTGGGAACAGCGGTATCGTTGGTTCACGCCACGTTAAGAACGCTTTGGCTGATGGGTATACACTACTTGCCATTTCAAACACATTCGCCAGAACACCCGTGATGGTCAAAGATACGGGTTACGATCCTATTAAAGATTTCAATGCGATTTCGATGACTTGCGATGTACCGTTAGTATTTGTGATAAACCCGTCATTGCCCGCTTATAATGTAAAAGAATTTATAAAATTAGCAAAGCAGCGTCCCGGGGAAATATCTAGCGGTTCATCTGGCAAGGGATCGACTGGGCACATCGCTGCAGAACTTTTTGCAAAACAATCGGGAATACGCCTTTTACATATTCAATACAAAGGGGCAGCTCCTGCCATTATTGATTTAATTGGTGGCCATGTTATGTTACGATTCGATCAAATTAGTTCTTCAATTACGCATATCAAAGCAAACAAAATTCGCGCAATTGGAGTAACTAGCAAAAAGCGCTCTGCATTAATACCAAATGTCCCAACAATAGACGAGTCCGGACTGCCTAGATTTGAAGATACAACTTTTAATGGCTTAATGGCACCCATTGGTACACCAAAATTTATCATTGAAAAACTTCATAATGAAATCACAAAAACTTCAGCCATAAACGATTTACGCAATAAATATATAGATATTGGAATTGAACTGATCAGCAGTCACTCACCAGAAGAGTTCTCTAATTTTTTAAAGAAACACGTTGAAGAGTTCAACAAATTAGCTAACGCGATAGGTATCATTGAGAAATAATACTTAAACTGTTAGCAGTTTTGATAAATCATTCACATGATCAAATTCAGGAAGATTCTTAAGCTGTTCAAATAAATGCTGTGTCACATTAGGCCCTAATGATCGGCCAGCAGCATCTAAGAATTTATCTTTTTTATCTAAATCAGATAAAGGCCAACTTGGTGAACCCGGAATGCGATCCACACATATTCTGTAATTCCCTTTTGCTGTATCAATTTCTAAATTTGTATATCCAACAATGCCTGAAAACAGACCCTCCCCTGGAGTTCGAATCCGCTTAACTTTTTTCATGATCTGCCTTACCAAAGGTCTCTGAACCATTTGGTCAGTAAAACTATCCAAGTTTAATTTATTATCTAACATGGTAGCTGCCATACAATACTCAATACTAAACTTTCCCTCTAAACCAGTTAGGGGGTTTTCGCTAATTAATGCTGCATCGCTACCAGGCAGAAAACCTACTCGAACTTCTTGAACGTCATCTAGCTGGATTTGATGTGTACCAAACAACTCTATCAAACCGCCTAACGGTCGATGATTACAGTAACAACAAGGCCATTTTTTAACGAAAACACCTGGATTATTAACTTGCCAAACATCACCGATATTATTAATTAATTTTGAAAGCGGTACAGAACGGTCATCTCCATAGGTATGTAAAAATGTACTATCATCATCAAATATACCTATATTTGCTGTAAAACCTATTTTTGCCATTGAGGCGGCGATTATGGCAGATCGCGCAGCATTGCCAGCATGAAATGGCTTTGCCATGGTTCCAAAATTACATACCAAGCCAGAAACTTGAGATGCTGCTATTCCCCAAGCATTTATCAATTGCTCAGTATTGAGACCTAAAATTCGAGCTGCTGCAACTGTAGATGCAAAGATGCCTACAGTTGCAGTTGTATGCCATCCACGTACATAGTGTCCTGCACCTAATGACGTTCCCAATATGCCGCAAACTTCAACCCCTACAACATATGCTTCAAGCATTTTTAATCCAGAAGCATTCATATACTCACCACACGCCATTATGGTTGGCACTAAAGTAGCGCTCGGATGCCCTCTCAATGTTGGCATTGCATCGTCAAAATCAAGAGCGTGACTTGAAATACCATTTGCAAATGCAGCATCTGAGACAGAGCATACGATATCTGTTCCCCAAACTACAACCTCAGGTTTTGATTGGGTGCTTCTTAACCATCGCTGGGAAATAACTGAACAATCTTCAGAAGTGCCAGCTAATGCAACACCAATTGTATCCACAAAAGCATCAACAGAAGCTTCTATTGCAGAAGCATTTACTGAATTAATACTTAGCAAAATATCAGCAAATTTTCTAGTGGTCATAAAATAATCCAAGTCTATGATTATCGTAAAAATCAATTTTAACAGCCGGTTGTTAATACTACCTTTCCCGCAACTCTTCTCTCCGCTAAAGCGTTTAATGCGTCAGCAGCTTTCTCTAATGGATATGTCGCCCACACATGAGGTTTAATTTTACCTTCAGAATACCAATCCCAAATCTGCATAATATTTTTTCGATGCTGCACTTTGTCTCTTTTAGCAAACGCTCCCATCCAAACGCCAACTACACTACAGCCTTTGATCAATAGTAAATTCAAAGGAATCTTTGGAATATACCCAGCTGCAAAACCAACCACCAAAAATCGACCTCCCCAAGCCATATCACGTAATGCTAATTCCGAATAATCACCACCCACTGGGTCATAAATCACATCAATTCCTTTTCCTTGAGTGATTTCTTTAACCCTAGCCCTCATATCATCTGTTGTGTAATTTATTAACTCGTCTGCTCCATGCTCTTTACAAACAGATAATTTCTCTGCGCTAGATGCACAGGCGATTACTTTAGCGCCCAATGCCTTTCCTATTTCAATTGCAGCAATACCAACTCCACCAGAAGCTCCCAAAACTAATAAGGTTTCACCAGCACATAAGGTGCCACGATCTGTCAATGCGTAATAGGATGTTCCATAAGTAGACGCTAGTCCAGCAGCGCCTTCAAAACTGAGTCCGTCAGGTATTGAGATTAAGCGCTCAACCTCTACAGAAACCTCTTCGGAATATCCACCAGATGAACACTGCGCGCTTACTCGGTCTCCAACCTTCCAGCCCTCAACACCATGACCTACAGCTTTGATAACTCCAGCTACTTCTGAGCCCGGAATAAAGGGCAGTTCCTGTTTAACTTGATATTTATTTTGAATAATCAAGGTATCTGAAAATTTAACATTAGCAGCTTTAACACTCATCACAACTTTACCTGCTTCTGCTAGGACTGAGGGTCTTTCTTCAAGGACTAAAGTCTCAGGGGAACCCCACTCTTTACATACAATGGCTCTCATTGGTATTCTCCGTAATATATTAGATTAAGTCTTATTTTGAATAGTATCATGAGCTAGAAAAAAATTATAAAACTAATATCTTACGTAAGGTTATTAAATAATATTAAAGACTGACTCATTTTCATTATTAATTTAATTAACGATTAAAAATATTAAATTGGAGAGTATCAACCATGTTACACAAAATACCACTGTTTTTATGCTTAATTTATTGGTCTCCGATAACCAAAGCCAAAAAATAGTTTTCCTTCAAAATCCATAAGATGGATAATTCCATGTGCAACCGGTAGGAAAACTGACGAAATTGCAAGTCCTATACCAATCAGCCAGGCTAAGTATTAGGACAACAAATTATTAAAGAGAATAAGGCGGTGGTGGCGGTTTAATTGCGGGTAAATTTGTTGCAAAGTCTTTACCTGATAGCTACACCTTACTAGTTGGCTCTGGTAATACACATACATTTCCTAACATGTTATTTGAAAAAATTCAGTATGACACTTTTAAAGACTACAACCCGATAACTAATTTAGTTAACGTTCAAAATATATTAGTTTCACATATTGATTTTCTAGCCAAAGCAACCCAAAAATCTATATTCTAAAGGCTAATTTTGGAAAGGTTAATGTAGCCTCATCTGAAAATAGCTCAGTAAGGCACCTAGCGCTTGTTACACTAGCTCAAAAAACTAAGATCAAAATATTAAGAATGCTGGATATCAGTTATTTCTGTATGATCCCGTTGGCAGTACACTTGAATTCAATTTTTGAAATGAACATGTATAAAACCCTACTCATATAAGTACAATAGCAATAAAAATCCTACGGCAGCCTATTCTAATTTCAATTAAACACATTAAATAATACAATGAAACAACTCGTTTTTATCCACGGTCCAGGAGCTGGCGCTTGCGCAGATGCATATTACTATCAAAAGAAATACTTTCCTGGCAGTTTAATTCCAACACTACCCGGCCATTTAGAGGGCAGCAGATGTTTAGATATAAAGGGCTACACAGAGTGGCTAAGAGGTTGGCTTTGGGCGCACGGTCACAACAAGAATCTTGTTCTAGTTGGCTACACACTTGGCGCATCCATATCCCTACAATACGCCCTTGATTATCCAGAGGAAGTTTCTGGACTTGTTTTGATGACAGTTGCCGCAAGACCTAAAACTAGAGCTCCTGATACATATGAAATGCGTTTACGTGCGGCTAAGGATCCAAAGATCTATGAGGATGAATGGATACAATTTCAACGTAAAGCGATGTATCTTATAGACCCCGTTTTGACCGATAAGTTAATAGATCAACATAGAAAAGTAGGACCAATGTCACAATATCATGATTTGATGACCATTGATGCGTTTGACGTACGAGCGCGAATTAGTAATTTAAAACCAAAACTTTTGCTACTACGTGGTATGTTGGATCATGGTAACCCACCAGATTATGAGCAGGAAATACATGAAGCGGTAGTTGGCTCAACTTATATAAGACTTGAAGATGCAGGACATTTCCCAATCGCTGAGAAACCAGAAGCCGTCAATAATATCATTGAAAATTTTGTAAATACTTTATAAAACATCAATTTTTCTAGCTTCAACAATTTTTTTCCATTTCGATATTTCTTTTGCAATATGCTGAGTAGCCTGATCAGGGGTACTAATATGAACTACGCCACCAAGTTCTGAAAATTTGCGATTGATTTCACTTTGTTTTAAAACATCATTGAGCTCCGCATTCAGTTTAGTCACAATATTCAATGGTGTAAGCTTAGGAGCAGCAATCCCAGCAAATGAAGTGACTTCATATCCTGGTAGGTATTGAGCAATAGTGGGCACGTCCGGTAATTGCGGTGACCTCTCTAAGGAGGCAACAGCGATAGCCCGTACGCGGTTATTTTGAAGATGTGAATACACTCCTGTTAATGTTGAAAAAATTACATCAATACGCCCGGCTATTAACTCATTTAATGGCTCAGCGCTTCCTTTGTAAGGGATATGTGTCATCTCAGTATTGGCGTAACTATTAAATAACTCGGTCGCCAAATGAAAAACAGATCCAACACCAGCTGAAGCATAATTTAATTTTCCTGGGTTCTTTTTGGCTAAATCAATAAGACTGGGAACACCTTTGACCAATGAATCATTCTTAACCACTACTACAAAAGGGTAAGTAATCACAATAGATACCCAAGAAAAATCAGATAACCCATCGTAGGGTAATTTTTTTGCTGTAGCTGAGACAGAAGTATGAGCTCCACTAGCAAATAATAGTGTATGACCATCTGGTGTCGCTTTAGCAACCGAGTTAGTGCCGATAATTCCACCGGCACCCGGCCTATTTTCAACAACTACATTTTGACCTAAACGCTCCGATAGCCTGGGTGCAATCATACGGCCGACCATATCAGTATTACCGCCTGGCGCAAAGGGAGATACGAAACGAATTGGTCTATTCGGGTACTCTTTAATATTTGCTGCATAGACAATATTAAATTCTATAAATAATAAAAGAATAGACCCTAAATAATATCTAGACATATCAAGTAATTTATTCATAAAGCAATTTAATTTTTATATTGAATTAGTCAATCGATGTTTGTCAGCAGCAGCAATTTTTATTTTCATTTGCATTAACCAATCACTTTGGCTCATAAACCCAGGAAGCTTTTTTACCCCCTGTTCTATCATTAACCACAAATCATCATCTGCCAAAGACAAATCAACAGGAACGCGATGTGGCTGAGGAACATACCATGGCGTATCAATTAATAATTCAATACGATTGTCCTCCGGATCATGAAAATACACTGACAGAGCATTACCATGAGTTACCGGATGAATTTCTTTCATTGAATAGGACTGAAGTCCTGAATACAATAAACGTAATGTTGCCAGACTATCCACGCGAAAAGAGAGTTGGTTAATCATATTGAATGATAGATTATCTGGCCGACCAGATGCAAAAACTAATTGATGGTGTTCACTAGGATCACGAGTCAGGAAATAAATCTCACCGCCAACCGCTCTTTGCCCAAAATCACTAACAACAAATCCTAAAAAAGAGGTATAAAAATTAACCATAGTTTTCATGGACTTTACGTAAAAACCTACATGGCTAAAAGATAATGAAAATTTCATTATTATTCCTATCGAGTTGAATCAAATGACTTATTACAGAAATTAGGGTAAATTATACAATCGAAAATCAATGAATAAATAAATTGATTGATACCTTATAAATATAAAAACAAAATCACCCATTATTAAATATACTAAAGAATTAGCAGGGGGGAGCATCGCATGAAATTTCTCTATAAAAAAAATGCTATTTTAACAATACTACTAATATTATTTAGCGCCCATTCTTTTTCTCAAAATACGATTCACTATCCAAGCAAACCCATTCGACTGATCATTCCTTACGCTCCAGGCGGTAGCACATCATCTATAGGACGAATCTACGCACAAAAGCTATCGGAAGCATGGGGCCATAACATATTGCTTGAGAATATACCCGGTGGAAATACAATAATTGGATCACAAGTTCTTGTTCGCGCACCTGCGGATGGTTATACATTATTATTAATTACAAATAGTCATACTGTAAATCCATTATTAATTAAAAATTTACCTTATGACACCATAAGAGATTTCACCTCAGTGTCTCCAATCAGCAGAAGTGAGTATATGCTAGGAATACACCCGTCTGTTCCTACAAATAATCTAAAAGACTTTATAAATCTAGCTAAAGAAAAACCCAATCAACTTAACTCTGCAACTGTTGGCACTGGCACAGTTCAACATCTCGTACATGAGTTATTTTGCAATATGGCAGGACTAAAAATTGTACAAATTCCATATAAAGGTGGTGGTCCTGCAATGTTAGATTTAATTGGTGGACAAGTTCAAATGAGCTTTAATAATTTAAATAATTTATCACCGCATGTAAAAATCAAAAAAGTGAGAGGTTTAGCTTTGGCTGGAGAAGTTAGAAATCAGGCACTGCCCGAAATGCCTACATTTGCAGAAGCAGGAATGCCCGGATTTTTAGCGAGCAATTGGTTTGCTGTGATGGCGCCAGCTGGCACGCCGCAAGAGATTATTCAAAAAATCAATACTGAAATAAAAAAAATACACTTAATGTCTGATGTAAAAGATATTTTAAATAAACAGGGAATTGAACCATTCTGGTTAAACACACAGCAATTAGATGCTTTGATTAGAAGTGACCTTGATAAATATGCCAAAATCATTAAAATCTCAAAAATAAGTATTACACCATAATTCAAAACAAATATTAGTCTACCTTAATTTTATTTGCCTTAATCACTTTTGCCCACTTATCAATTTCAGACCGCATGTGGTTAGCGATTAGTTCAGTGGAACCTCCGCCAATTATTAAGTTAGCATCCTCAAGTTTTAAACGTAACTTAGGATTATTTAAAGTCATATTAAAAATAGCGTTTAGTTTGTGAATGACCGTGCCCGGAGTTTTTGATGGCGCCAAAAAAGCGAACCAAGGTTCAACTACAAAATCTGAATATCCCTGCTCCACCATCGTAGCAACTAACGGTATGCCTGGAGATCTTTTGGCACCAGTAACTGCGACTCCTCTTAACCTACCATTTTTGACATATTGTTGAATAGACGGTTCATTTTCCACCATCATATCCACCTGGCCACTGATCGCATCAATAATTGCAGCTCCTGACCCTTTATAAGGAACATGAATTATATTTACTTTTGTTCGATATTGGAGTAACTCAAGAGTCATATGGGGGGAGTTGCCGATACCACCAGAACCAAATGTCAATTTTCCAGGTTGATTACGTGCCAAAGTAATAAGCTCTTTAATATTTCTTACAGGTACAGAGTTATTAACTACGAATACATTCATCACCCCACCAATAAGTATAATAGGTGAGAAATCTTTGTAAATATCGTAACCTGGATTCTTAATAAGCGTTGGATTTACTGCACAAGTACCAACAGTGCAAATCACGATAGTGTGTCCATCTGGCTGCGCTTTAGCGACAAAAGTAGTCCCTAACATTCCACCAGCACCTGCTCTGTTCTCTACAATAACACTTTGTCCAAACAAGTCAGAGGAAGCATCCCCAATTAATCGACTCAACAAATCAGTTGAACCGCCAGGAACATACGGCACAACAATACGTATTGGACGAGTTGGGAAATTTACAGAAGCATCAGAATTCGGCATTTGAGCTTTCACATTACATGAAATGACCAATGCAAAACTAATTATTAATTTAAAATACACTTTTTCCTCCGTCTCATTTTAGACTAAATATTACTTTTATTTTTGCAATTTAAAACTGATTAATCTATAAAATTAAGTGCTCTTTGGAATCTTTGGAATTTTTGGAATTTTTGGTTTTTTTGGAATTTTTGGTTTTTTAGCAATTAAAAAGAATAAAGATCCCACACCTGCTAATATTGCTAACAGCGTAAATCCATAACGATAATTTCCATAAGAATCTGCAAATGCACCAGCAACAATTGGCCCTGAAATTGTACCCAAAACCGTGACCAAAGTTGAGATTCCAATAATCATACCAATTGATTTTCTTCCAAAATAATCTGCACGAATAGCATGCATAAATGGACCACGCAAGCCCCAGCCTGTTCCATGCAACAAAGCTGCAAAAATAAGCATAAACAAACTACTCGCATAGGTAATCATTAAAAGACCACATGCATGCATGAGCATGCATGTAGCTGCTACCAATCTTTTATCGAATTTCTCGCCAATAACCCAACCCAACATCACTCCAAAAAATTGACCAATTGTGACTAAGGTAAAAATCAATGATGCCTGAGCTAATGAAAAACCTAAGCCTTCTTTAATATGAGCGACTGCATGTACATTAATTGCAGTCACCACAAGTAGGGAAAAAGCATGACCAAAAGCGATTAACCAAAATGAAGAGGTTCGAATTGCTTCACGAACAGTAAACTCGTGATCGTCATTAATCTGTGATTGCGTTTCTAAAGACTCAGATTTAGAAACACCATCTATGAATTGACCATACTCTTCGGGTTTATTTCGAATTAATCGTGCTAATGGATACCCGATGAGTATTGCAACCACTCCTGAACCAAATGCGGTATATCTCCAGCCAAAAGTTTGAATAGTAAATGCAATAATAAAAACAAATAATCCGCCAATAGCACCACCAAATTGCAACATTGATAGCGCCCTTGCCCGTTTTTTCTGAAACCATTGAATTATTGCAACACTCACTATCGGGTTACTAAACATACTAGAACCAAAAGCTATGACTACAAAGGCACCATAAAATTCATATATTGTGTGAACTCGACTAAGTAACATAAAACCAATGCCAAACATCACGATACCTAGCCTAACAATGGACTTAGCACCATATTTATCGACCAACCAGCCCAAAATCGGTCCTAACAAAGCCACTTCCGTCGATTTAAGTGCAGCAGCACCACTTATAGATGTTTTACTCCATCCTCTGTCTTCGATTAAAACTGCAAGGTAAATACCAAACGCTTGATTGAGTAACATGCTTTGCAGAAACTGCAATGCTCCTCCTGCGTATACAACACTCCACCCAAAGAATTTATTTTTCATATATTAATACAAGCATATCGCAGTATTAATAAGTATACAATTACAAATAGTCCATTATATGGTTCATAAAATTAAATAATATATTAAACTTTATATGAAAATAAAATTCAAAAAAAAACTATACAATATTCAACGAAAAATGGTAGAAGTTATAAAAAATTAAAAGTAAATTAAAGAGCAAAATTAAACGCTTAAATATAAGCTATTGATTAAAGGATAATCATGAAAGTCCATATATTATACTATTTGCTCATATTAATGACAACTGTCATACCTCAATTTTATCTTAGTGCACATGCGCAAAATTGTCCTGAGAAAAATTTGATATATTGGCAAGCATTTCCTGCAGGGGGTGAGTCTGATATTTCCGGTAGGCATCAGCAATTTATTTTAAAAAAGAAATGTCCAACTATTGAAACAATTATGCAATATAAAGCTGGAGCCGGCGGTGGCTTACTATGGTCCCAATTAAATTCCTTACCCAATGATGGATTTAATATTGCAGGCGTCAATTTACCTCATATAGTCTTACAACCATTAGAAGGCCAAGTTCAATACAAAACAGAGGATTTAGTACCTGTTTATTGGTTCCATTACACCCCCGATGCTATCGTTGTTGCAAATGATAGCCCCATCAAAACATTTCAAGATTTAATTAAATTAGCTAAATCACAACCTGGCAAATTAACTTTAGCAGGTTCGGGCACTAATTCAGCAAATCATGTTGCTCATGAAAAATTAAATAGTATTACAAATATTCAGACAACTTATGTTCCATTTAAGGGAACTGGGGACCTTATGGCTGCAGTAATAGGGCAGCATGTTACTGGCGCAATGTCCTACTCTGCATTTGCAATTAACACAAAAGATAAAGTTAGAGCGCTTGCAGTAGCTTTGGAGAAACGACATCCCTTATTACCAGACGTACCTACATTTAAAGAGTTAGGCTATGACTGGATTGATGGAGCATACCGAGGAATTGGCATGCCGAAATCAGCTTCCCTCGAATCTAAAAAACGTATATCTGATATTTGGGCTAATTTAAATGCAGAACCTGAAATGAAAAATTTAGCCTTCAAAAGTGGATTCGAGTTGGTTAATGTTAGCTTCGAAAAAATGGATGTATTCATGAAGGAGCGAACAATTGCATATATGCAATCTGCAAAGCGATTGGGACTTATTAAATAACTATTCGGCATATAAAAATAATTAAATAAGATTTATATACATTTAATCAATTTCAAAACTTTCTGATTTAATTAAATTAGTGTTAGGCTTTACTTCTTGACAAATTTTTAAATGAATATTTGGTATGTGCTGCTGCCCAGATCAGCTCCCTTACGCGTGAGGGCGACATGAACACATTGACTTTAAGTGCCTCTTAGAACTCGTTACTCAGTTTGCTAATCAAAATCGATTAAGTCCTGTTGACGCAAACAGAACATACCAATTTGACGATTCAAATTTATGATATAAACGATGCGTTGTCGATACAATTACTTGAAAAATTATTGCCAATTACCTAGCCTCATTATTTGTTATTGCACTTTTATGTTAGCGTTCAATATAACCTCAGTCCATTTTTCGCGCTCTATTTTGATATGACTTTTAAATTGATCAGGAGAACTTGTTGAAACTTCCGAACCATCAATCTGAAATTTTTTGTAAACTTCAGTCAAGTTCATACTATCGCTAATTTTCTTAGACAAAATGTTTACAATATGCTTATTAGTACCTAAAGGCGATACAACACCATACCAATTAACGACCACTACACCAGGAATTCCGGCTTCTGTAATTGTAGGCAATTCTGGTATAACGGAAGATCTTGCAGGCAAGGTTACAGCTAGCCCAATCAACTTTCCAGATTTAATATAAGGCATAGCAGACATAATTGCTGGCAAAGACATGTCAACATTACCTGCCAATAAATCTATATATGCAGGTGCTATTCCTTTATAAGGAATATGCACTAGTTTAGTTTTAGTGGCTGAAGAAAACAACTCTCCAGCTAGATGTATTGGACTACCAATGCCAGAGGATGCATAGTTGATTTTATGAGGATTATTTTTTGCATGAAGAACTAAATCTTTCACACTCCGAGCAGGTAATGATGGATTGATTACAATCACATATCCTTGTGCACTAATCTGCGATACCGGTAAAAAATTTTCAAGAATATCAAATTTTGCTTTGTATAAAATTGGGTGAATTACAGATGTAGCGCTAATAAAAAGCAAGCTATGTCCGTCAGCTATCGAGTTCGATGCCATCTCCATAGCAACATTCCCACCAGCACCAGGTCGATTATCAATCACTACTGACTGGCCCAAATTTTCACTTAATTTTTGACCTAGAGTTCTTGCTATAGCGTCCATGCCACCTCCAGGTGCAATCCCAACAATAATACGAATAGGCCTTACCGGAAACTTAATAGTCTGTGAATGAGCTAAACCAAAATTCAAAAGTTCAACTATTAGTAATAAATAGAATAATTGATTCAAAAATTTCACCTCTATATTATTTTAATCAGATTTAATGACTTTACTTATTTTATTTGATTCATTTTCTAATTAACTCTTGGAAAGTAATTGAAGTAATACTAATCGCATCAGCACTTTATGAATTAAATTTTGGTGGTTCATGATAATTAATTTTTCTTTGTGAAAATGTATGCTTTAATATAAATCAAAAATTTTACAAAAGAATAACTAAAATATATATGCCAGAGGAAATTTATGCGCACTATTTTATTTTTACTCATTGTAAGTATAGCTCTATATTCGTCATTAAGCTTTTCTGAATCAAAAAAATACCCATCAAGACCTATTCGTCTTATTGTTGCCAATGGACCCGGATCATCTCCTGATGTCATAGCTCGAATTATCAACGGAAAGCTTAGCGAGTTACTCGGTCAACCAGTCATAGTCGACAATCGTCCTGGCGCTACTGGTCTTATTGCAGTTGAATTACTCGCTAAATCGACTCCAGATGGTCACACCTTATTTTTAAGCACAATGACACAACTTATTTCTATGATAATGTATCAAAAATACTTATTAGCATCTGAACTTTCTCCAGTGACTCTAGTAGGCACCACACCTTTTGCAATTGTCATTAATGCATCAATTCCGGTCAGAACGATCCCAGAGTGGATAGCCTATGCTAGACCTAGGCAGAATCAAATCAATTATGGATCTGGAGGCCTATGGGGTTCCTCGCATTTATGTATTGAAGCATTTAACTCCCTCACAGGTCTCAAAATAACACATATTCCATATCCAAGTACAGGAGCAACAGTAGCTGATCTAATTAGTGGTAATATTCAAATGTATTGCCCTGCTGCACCCTCATTACCGGCTATTAATAACAGCGGTAAATTGCGCGTATTAGGTGTCACCTATCTAAAGCCAACAAAATTAGTCCCTGGAATACCCCCAATCTCTGATTCTGTACCAGGTTTTGAATTACTAGGTTGGTACGGTATTAATGTGGCTCTACACACCCCTCCGGATATCATCAGCAAATTAAATCTAAGCTTTAATAAAGTTCTAAAGAATATTGATGTTCAAGAGCGTATGTTTGCAGTAGGTACTGACGCCATTGGCTCAACTCCAGAATGGTTCTCAAAATTTCTTAGAAAAGATACAGATCATTGGACAAAAATATTAAATGAAAGTGGTGCTAGTATACGTAAAGAGTGACAACTATTATTTACATCTAATACAAAGGATAAATCTAAATTATGATTTTCATCAATTTCTATGAAAGATCTTGGGGAATAAGTATTTTTCTTAAATTAGAGAATTTATTTTTAACCTTGATCTTTTTTCTATTTAGCACCCTATTAGTTGCTGCTAATGTAAAAAGTTACCCAACACGCCCTGTCAGAGTCTTAGTCGGACTTGGCGCTGGCGGTGGCGCTGATACAATAGCCAGAATTACTTCACAAAAATTAACTGAAATTTTAGGGCAATCATTTATTGTAGACAATAGACCTAGTGCAGGTGGATCTATTGCTTGTGAAATTGTTGCCCATGCGGTACCAGATGGTTACACGTTGCTAGCAATGTCACCAACACATACCGCAACTCCAAGCCTTCGAAACAATCCAGGATACGATGTCATTAAAGATTTCGATCCAATCGCACTAACTGTTTTCACACCTTATGTTTTGTCTGTGCGTACTGCATTACCTATTTATACCGTCAAAGATTTAATCAGTACTGCAAAAATAAAGCCACTCATTTATGCTTCTAGTGGCATTGGGGGTGGTAATCATTTAACGGCAGAACTATTTAACCATATGGCCGGTATTTCAATGACACATGTGCCCTATAAAAGTGGTGCTCAAGCAGTAAGTGCATTAATCATGGGGGAAGTGCAAGTCAGCTTCACTGCGATGGGAGGGCTAATTAGTCATATTAAATCTGGGCGGATCAGAGCGATTGCAGTGACATCCCCAAAACGATCTGCAATCATTCCAGAGATACCAACCGTTGGAGAGTCTGGAGTATCTGGTTATGAAGTCATTGGCTGGTACGGGCTAGGAACAACTGCTAATACGCCAAAATTTATTATTGAACAACTCAATAAAAATACTAATCATGCAATACATCAACTGAAAGATAAATTTGCTGAGATTGGAACCGAGATAGCGGGCGGAAGTCATGAACTATTTAAAGATTTTATTAAAACGGAATTCATTAAATGGGCTAAAGTTATTAAATACGCCGGTATAAAACCTGAATAATGTGATGATATGCATTATTAGTCATCTGATAATTCACAATATGAAAGATTTAGAATGATATTTAAAGCGAATTAAAATTCCATATGAAGGTAATTTTATATTCTGTTATTATGTGAACAACATTTAATGAGGAATCATCATGAGCCAGCCAAGCGAACACGCCGAGAACAAACCTCTTCCATTATCTAGAATCACTGTCTTGGACCTGACTTTGGCCCGAGCAGGCCCTACCTGCGTGCGTCACTTAGCTGATTGGGGTGCAAACATTATTCGAATTGAGCCTTCCGAAACAACTGGTGAAGACGTTTCTGGTAAACGCGAAGGCTTTGACTTTCAAAATTTGCATCGCAACAAGAAAATGGTAAAGCTGAACCTCAAATCCCCTGAGGGGCACGCCGCGTTTATGAAGCTTGTAGAAAAAGCGGATGTAATTATTGAAAATATGCGTGCAGAAGTTAAACACCGACTCAAAGTTTCGTATGATGATGTAAAAGTGGTAAACCCTCGCCTAGTCTATGGCAGTATTAGTGGATTTGGTCAAACTGGTCCATATGGCAAGCGGGCAGGTGTAGATCAAATTGTTCAAGGTATGGGCGGTTTAATGAGCATTACTGGCCTACCAGGACAAGGACCAGTTAGAGTAGGTGTTGCTATTGCTGACTTAACTGCTGGGAACCTACTCGCTATGGGCGTAATGACGGCTTTATTTGAACGCGAGGTGACTGGTGTTGGCCGTTGGGTTTACACTAGCCTGCTTGAGGCACAAATCTTTATGCTTGATTTCCAAGCGTCTCGCTATCTCATGAATGGTGAGGTTGCTGGTCAAGCTGGAAATGATCATCCAACTGGTGTGCCAACTGGGGTTTTTGAATCATCAGATGGCCTATTCAATATTGCAGCTTCCTCAGCTCGAGTTTGGGCCCGATTTTGTGATGCGCTAGGTATGCCTGATTGGAAAGAGCGAGAAATCTGGGATACACAGTCGAAAAGAAGCAAGGACCGCAAAGCCATTAACTTAGCAATTAATGAAATTACCAAGCATAAACCAACAGAACACTGGGTCAATGTAATGGAGGCGGCTGGAGTGCCGTGCGGCCCTATCAATACCATCGATAAAACATTTGCTGATCCCCAAGTCAAGCACTTAGGTATCGCATCTCCAGTCATCAGTAGTAAATTAGGCAAGATCAACCTGGTGGCTTCACCACTTAACTTTAGCGGCATAGAAAAGAAGATTAGAAGCGCAACTGCCGATGCTGGCGAGCATACAGAAGATGTGCTTAAATCAGTAGGTTACTCAGACGCTGAAATTAATGACATGCATCAAAAGGGTGTTATTTAATTGATTGAAAATTAATCCTTAGATTCAATAAATAATTCTGGACCTGCCGTAGATTTTTACGGCAGGTTTTTTATTGATTTTAACTTAATTCATATTAAGCGCCAGAATTAAGGTTCTGCTCGAACTTCAGGAACCGCGACCGCTTTTTATAAGGCCAATATATAGTCAGCTTGCAATTTTTTTACATTATTCTTTTAAAATCTTAACTATAAAGCGAGCATCCTATATTGCTTGCGACAATCCATGATTGCTGATCATACATTCGCAATGTGACTATGTATTCGAAGAGCACACGCAATCAATCGTATTAGCAGCCAAAATATGAACCTGTGAATCACACAATTCACAAAATTAACCTAATCTATACGCATGATTCAAATAAAATTATTTATTGAATAGGCTTTTCTGCGGAGGCATTCCAACCTGCAATTCGACCAAAAACAATACATTCTGCGAGGTTACCGCCACCTTGATAAACAAACTGAAATACAGAACAGACCTCACCGACAGAGTAGAGTCTTGGTATAGGTTGATCTGACCAGTCAAGCACTTGACGACCAGGATTGGCACGCAATCCACCTTTGGTATTTGGTCCGCCGGGATATAAAGGAATTGCAAAAAATGGCGGTTCTGCAACAGGACCCATAGTTTTAGGATCACTGCCAAAATCTGGGTCATGACCAGCAGCACAATGTGAATTCCAAGTACATACAGTTTGCTCAAGCACATTAGTATCCATTGCCGCACGATTGTCAGAGTGCGCTCGAATTTTTTCAGCCAACTCAGCAATTGTTTTACCTTGCAGTATCCACCCTTTACGGACCGCATTTAAATTGTCTGTACCCCAATCAATATTATTGTATGCGGCTGCAGACAAACGCACTACTGGTCCATTTCGAATCATTGTCGTATCAAAAATCATCCAAGATGGAATTCGTGGGTAATTCAATGTCTCTGTGTCAAATTTTAAAGCTTCTTTGTAAAAGATATAACGACTAGGGTCTTTGGTAATCCTACGTTCAGCAGCATAGCGATGACCCTGATTATCTACAACAATCTCATTCGGCTTACCAACACCAGTAGTATTTAAACCAATTTTTAACCCATTCCTGCGTTCTGGAATCGCACAGATAATCCGGCCCGCAATGCTGCCAGCCTTTGCCAAGCCAGCACCAACTTTCAAACCCATACGAATACCATCACCTGTATTCGCGGGTGTTCCGTAAAAAGCCCAACCCTCAACACCTGGCCCCTCGAGAAACGCTTTTCGCATTTGTTTGTTGTATTCATATCCACCAGAGGCAATAATCACTGCACGATTCGCATAGTATTTAATCCGCCGTCCTTTTCGGACAGCCTCAACCCCAATGACCTCATTCTTATCGTTGGTTATTAATTGATCAGCGGCAGTATCATAATGGATTGGAATGTTTCTAGAGATAACGCCGGTCAATAAGCAAGCATGAAAAGCCTCGCCAGCTTCTTTTAAATTTTTAGGCGCATCAATCGGATTAACAAAAATCTTCTCATCTTCCTCTGCCCCAGAATAAGTACTTTTCACCACCGAATATCCACTGTCAGCTGCACCAGGAAAGTCTGGGAACGCCGCATTTGAAATATTCATAGTCTTAAATTGAGGATCTAGACTACGCATAAACGATTCATTTTGTGGGGAATACTTAGCCCACAGTTCAGATAATTCTTCAGAGAACTCAGGTTGCTCTCCTTCGAGCTTATGAGGCAAGTTTTCACCACTAAACATGGCTTTTGCATACGCTTTCAATGACTCAAAATTTCCATCTGGTCTTGGACTATGGAAGCCACCGCCACTCATTCTCGAGTTAGAGTAATGGCTATCTTTAGGCTGTTTCTCAAGGAGAATAGTAGCAACACCCTTTCCATGCGCTTCGATTGCAGAACAGCCACCAGCAGCCCCAAACCCAATAATTACAATATCTGTATGATACTCAGTAAGGTCATTAGAGTACATTTTTTCTCGTTTATATTAAAGATCGTAAGATGAATGATGAATGATGAAATTTTACGTTTATGTTTAACTAGACTAAAGATCTATAACAAAGAATCTTTGTGTACCCAAAAAAATGAATTTAATTCATTTTGACTTAAAGATTTGTATTGATCAATGACTATTGACATAAGTTAGATGTCATGAATTGGATTAATCGGAAATATACCTTTAGAAATAAACGTTTTTAGTCATTTTAATTTTATTTTACAGCTTGCACGACTGAATGATCGAGTTATCAAAACAAATACTATCTAATCCATATTATGATTCAATAATTAGCAAAGGCATTATATATATTTAGTCTATCTAATTTTTAAATATCATCGACCTTAAAGCAAGTATTAGCTTCAGAATTCATATCTAGCAAAATCATTTAACTGTTAATTTATAAATAAAATTTATAGCCTATTGATTTAAATACGATTATTAAATATCTATTGTTATGATCTTTATACAGAATTGAAACAAGCTTAAAGATGCAACAAAAAGACCAAATAAACTAAATAGACCATAATACGGTCAATCAAAGTTACTAACGGCAAATACATTTAGAAAATTGTATGATTAGAACACCCTAAGAAGTCATTTATGCACGGGCCAGTTTTTGCGGTTAGACTCGACGAGTGTGAACAATAATCATGAATTAATAGCAATAAATTTAAATCGACACAGTTTTCTTTATATACCCCTGAGTATTTATTAAATTATATAAATTTACCTTAAGAGACCTTCAAGATGAGCGACTGGAGCCAAGTTACAAGACCCATACCTGTTCCAAATGAATGGACAAAACCATTTTGGGATTCCGCCAAACAAAAAATTTTATCACTACAACGCTGCCAGAGTTGTAAACAATTCCAACATCCTCCCTATGTTACATGCGTGAATTGCATGTCTATTGATCTAAAATTTGAGCCAGTTAAAGGCCAAGGTACTATTTATGCATACACCATTATGTATCACACCGGAGATAAGCGTTTTGCATCAGCCGTACCTTATGCCAGTATTATCGTCGAACTGGACAACGCACCAGGCGCACTGCTACCTGGAAACCTTCTCGAGTCAGCTTATACCGAAGCCAAGGTTGGACGCAGAGTTGAAGTTGTCTTTCAAGATCTAAATGATGATTTTACCCTGCCACAATTCAGACTAGTCCCCTAACAACCAAGAAAAAAGGAGTATTTTTATCATGTGGGATAATCGATGCAAAATAGCAATCAGTGGCGTAGGTTTTTCTAAAGCAACCCGAACTGCAGAAACTCCTTTAGCAGCGCATGCTCTAGAAGCTGTACAAGCAGCAGTTGCAGACTCCGGTCTGAACATGTCCGACATAGATGGTCTAGCAACTTATCCAGAGCTACCTGCTACAGGACATGCTGAAATCGATGGCATATCCATTGTCTCCGTCAATTGTATGATGGCCATGCTCAAATTACCCCATTTAACTTGGCATATTCAAACCGGCTCCGTTAATATTGGTGGTGCTGTTCAACAGGCGACTAATGCTCTGCTAGCAGGGGTATGTAAATACGCGGTGGTGTGGCGTGCTATGCACAATCCTAAGGGAACTTACCAAAACTTACCTGGCTCCCATGCTGCTGGCCCCACTCAGTTTACCGGACCCTATGGATTTGGTGGGCCCGGCCAAGGGATGGCTGTTGCCTACACGCGCTGGCTGGAGCGTAACAATCAAAACAGGGAAAAAATGGCTACCCTAGCTGTTACCCAAAGAAAACACACACATCACAATCCACACGCCTATTTTTACAATGTTCCACTAACTAAAGAAGACTACCTAAATTCGCGAATGGTGGCTCATCCTTTTTGTTTGTACGATTGCGACATTCCTGTGCAAGGTGCTTGTGCAATCGTATTAACTACAGCAGATCGTGCGCGTGATTTAAAACCAAAGCCTGCTTACTTGGCTGGATACGGTCAACGTTTAGCTTTTGAAGTTGCCGGTCGCATTGGCAGTTTGAGTAGCTATATGGAAGGCGGCTCAAGCTCAGCAAAACTCACTTGGGAGCGCTCTGGATTTACGCCTAAAGACGTTGATGTCGCTCAAATTTATGATGGATTTTCTGCTTCTGTCATTTACGGACTTGAGTCATATGGTTTTTGCAAAGAAGGCGAAGCCTTAGACTTTATTCAGGAAGGTCGTATTGAATTAGATGGTGAGCTACCTTTAAATACATTTGGTGGCAGCCTTGGCACTGGCAGAATTCATGGGTTGTGGCATATCATAGAAGGAGCATTACAGGCTTCTGGTCGCGCTGGTTCGCGGCAGGTCAAGGATGCAAAAGTCTCTTTTGTTGGCGCTAGTGCACCTATCGTGCAAGGCACAACGTTTATATTTGTTAATGAACCTTATTAATGAATTATTGCATTATTGAGTGATTGCAATTATTTATGAATTATCCTTTATTGCTTACGCTATTTATTAATAGTCAGTACAGTAGACGATATATCATTTTATAGATGCAATCAACTAGCTTCTCTTAACCTTACCGTACCAAATTATGTAGTCTAGCCATCCTGATTACGATGTTAGGTTATTGCAAGGAGCTACTTAAATCAAAATAATCTCTAAAGCTTCTTATCCATTTTCAAGATAGCGTTAAAATAACGTTTAAATTTTTATAAAAAAATAAACTTTATAAAATATTTTAGAAAAGATTGCTATGAAAAAAAAATTAACAGAAAGACGCTCATGGATGATAGTTCCTGCACATAATCCGCAACTTGCCAAAACCATTGCACAATACAAACCGGATGTCGCTGTACTAGACCTTGAGTACTCAGTAGCGCCAAAATACAAAGAACAAGCACGCGCAAACTTGGCTAAATCTATATCAAGAATTGCGTCTGAAAGCATAGAAATATTTGTGCGCATTGACAAAGCTAGTAGGTTGGCAGACATCAATGCGACAATACATCACGGATTAACTGGAATTATATTTTGCGGTGCAGATCATGAGCGTGAGGTTGCTGAGATTGAAGCGCTCATTAATGCTAAAGAAAAAGAAAGAGGCATAAATTCAGGAAATATCGAACTAGTAATCATGCTAGAGAGCGCCAAAGGATTTTGGAATCTAGGTGAAATCCTTCAGGCTAGCTCAAGGATATCTGCTATCGGTATTGGAAGAATTGACCTCACTATGCAGCTTGGGCCTACACCACAAAATGAATTCAGACTATTTCGGTATTTAATGACTCGGGCACTTATAGCCGGAAAAATGCACGGCAAACAACTCTTAGGCGCCATGTGGCGACCAGACTCGCGTGGTGGCGTTGCTAATCCAGCGTCCACAAAACTAGCAGCAGAACAAGCTAAATTAATGGGTTATACCGGTTGTATTTGTGCATCGCCAGAGCAAGTTAGCCCAATGAATTTAGGATTTTCGCGATGATTAGCACGCCAGAGAATCAAACTCAGGACAACTGTTTTGACACCAACAAGAAAATACCGAAATATATTCGACGATCGATTCTAGCACTATCAATAGATGATCCATTACTTGAAAAAAAATCTTTTGATTCTTGGGCAGATGCAATTATTCTTGATTTCTCAAAGAAGTCTAACTGCGGATGGCAACAAGATATTCACAGTCGGATGCCCGAAGCTATTAATATCGCTGCCAAAGGTGGTGCAGAAATATTCATACGGATTGATAACAAGTTCGCAAAGTCCGAGCTAGAAGCCACTATTTTCCCTGGGATTTCAGGTATTGTTCTTAAAGGTGCGCACTCTGCTGCAGATCTCCAAAAGATTTCCAGCACTCTGGATTCTTTAGAAATAGCACGCGGGGTTCACTCAAACTCTATAGAAATAGACATAGAGGTTAATAATGCCACATGCACTTGGAATTTATTAGAGATTGCTAGATCTACCGCACGCATTGGAATTTTTTTCCTAAATGAACAGGAGTTATGCATTAATCTTGGCATTCAAACAGAAGCAAATTTACCTTTTGACCCTCTTGAATATATCAAATCAGAGCTAATTACAGTTGCAACTTCAATAGGTGGGCAAGCTGTCGGCATGAGTTACCCCTTAAGCTTAGCTTCTGAGTCTATAGATGGAGAAATATTACGCAAAGGTATTCTACGTGCCAGAGATACCGGATTTAAGGGGGCTGTATGCCCCCATCCAGATTGGATTAAGCTTTGCAATTCTGGCTTTCGTCCAAGCGAAGAAGAAGCAAATTATTACGTCAAAGTTATTGAAGTATTTGCTGAGGGCATCAAGCACGGTATGGCATCAGTACCTATGGATGGAAAAATGATTGATGTGCCGGTTGACCTTAGAGCAAAGGTCTATTTAGAGTGGGCAAAAAGAGCTAAAGCACGAGATGCTGAGAAGCAACAAGCACACCATAAACTTTAAGTTGCAATCATCTTTACGTTAACTCAAAAAATACCTTAACCTGATCAATATACAGATTCTAATTGGATACGTCATGAATAATAGAGTCTCACGCGTTTCAATGTTTGTTACACCAACTAACCCACGCTTTATTGATAAAGCCTGGACTCGTGGTGGAGATGTTTACATTTTAGATATTGAGGACTCTATTGCTCCCGCTGAAAAACAACGATGTCGTACACTTATACGTGAATCTATCGACAAAGCAAGCAAAGGGGGCGCTTCGATCTATATACGCATAAACAAACCGTTTGTAGATACAGACCTACCCTACGCGGTCTGGCCAGGGGTAGATCGTATCATGCTACCTAAAGCTGAGACTGCAGAAGAAATGCAGCACGCTCACCAGATCATTTCAGCACTAGAGAAAGAACGGGGCATTCCGCTAGGATCAATTGAGTTATACCCAATGATTGAGACCACTCTAGGCACAGTCAACATCTATGAAATTCTAACTGCTGTCGATCGAAAAATATGGTCAATGGACGGCGGCAGTGGTTACGATATGGCTGTGAACTTGGGTATTGAAATGTTTGCTGATTTTGATCAGTATGCCTACCCAATAGCCTATATTACGCTAACATCAATGGCACTCGATATTGAAACAACAGGTGGCGTATTTGTTCCCAATACTTCTGGCCGAGTCGATCAAAGCGATCAAGCTGCTGAACAAGCTGCAGCACTGCATCGCGCCGGAATTCATCATTCTATGGCACTTCATCCAGCTTTCATCGAGCCACTTGTTAAGGGCTTAACACCAAGCATTGAAGAAGTTAAATGGGCTACAGCAGTCATTCAACGATTTGATGAGTTATCAAGTGTTGGCGAGTCTGTTGGAACGCTAGAGGGCAAAACTGTAGATATATACGAAAATCAAAAAGCTAAAGCCACACTACATTGGGCGCTCGAATGCGCTGAAAAAGATCGTTTTAAAGAACACGCACTTAAAAAAGCAAGCAGCCAATCATTGCCTCAATAATTAAAATAAACTGAGCAATCTGGATTTTTTGATATCCATAAAAAATCTAATGAACCCGTAATTAATTACATTCTTTATTTACCAAAGAAATTTCAATCAACACTGCTTTGTGTTTAAATTTAAAAACATTCCATCAAATACTTTTTTGGGGACCTTTATATAACTCTGGCCACCGCTTGAGTGTTTGCAAACTCTCTGGGGTATACATGTGGCAAGTATTAAACACTCTAGGAATATCGCCAACTTTATGCTGTTGCGCCTTCTTCCTAGCCTTATTGGTCGATTGATAAGCCACAGTGGCAACCCGACCTAATAACTCCCACTGATGCGTACAACCTTCAGCACCAGCCAAGACTCCTTTAATATGCTTTGTCCAGCCACGATCAATTTTTAAGCCCTTTAATGCCGAAAATTTAGGCGTAATATCTCCACAAAGTTTAAAAGGACTGCCATCAGTTACTGCAATACATTCATGGATCACCATGTCAATATCGACAGTTAAACGAATCCACATATCATGAGCAGGAACACCAGCGGGTAAATCCTCACCATCGGTTCGGTCATTCCAAGTGTATGTTTTCACATCCGTCAAATGGCCTTCTATATCCCACAAACCATCCTCTCTTTCATAACCCCTGCAATCTATAATTCGATTATGGCTTAATTGACGTGAAACTGGCCGTGGTAATGTCATATTTATTCTTCCTTATTCTTTTCTAAATCAACTAGCGCTTTAACGCTCATTGCTTGACCTAACACTGATAATAGATAAATGTCTAATTCAATAATTACTATAATAAGACTAACACCCAAATTTGAAATACCACTTAACAATTTTCTTAATAAATTCCGCAAAAATTACAACGTCGGCTTTCATGTCTGTTATGTGCTTATTACTTGGTAGTAAGGCACACTTTCGTGATCATATTTTTATTCATATAGTTCACTAATATATTCATTAGACTTTTAAATTAAAAATTTTTCATATGGATCGTTAGTGGAATATATATTGCCTTAGTGCTGGACACTGAATTATTTTCAATATGCGGACTCACAATTTTATATCTCTTAAATTTTAAACTAATTAATTGAATATTGAGTAAAGTTTTTTCATAACATATTTAGATATAAAAATAAATAAATACCATTGACCATAATAAGAACTTATATTTAATGGGTGTAATGCTTAAAATGATTTATCATTCAATTGTTTCTTGAACACAACATTCCTAAAGGAGCTCATTGCAATGCAATACGAACATATACTTGTAGATATCGAAGACGGCGTAGCTGTGATTACCCTTAATCGTCCAGATAAACTTAATGCAATGAACCGCAAACTTGGCGAGGAACTACAGCAAGCACTAAAACTCATGGAAGCAGACGATCAAGTGGGTTGTTTAGTATTTACTGGGGCTGGTGATCGGGCATTTTCTGCAGGCGGTGACATACGCGAACAACTTGAGGACGATGCCAAATTCTCTGATAAAGAACTAGAAACACTCCGTAGCGGCAAGCGTAGCTATGACATTGGAACCTGCACTAAACCAACTATTGGCATGATGAATGGCTTGGCATACGGTGGTGGTTCGGTTCTTGCCTCTTCATTAGATATGCGCGTCGGGTGTGAAGGCGCCAAGTTTCGCTTTCTTGCAGCGGCTTATGGCCGTATCAATAGCACTTGGACCTTACCTAACCAAGTGGGCTGGCCAATGGCCAAAGAGCTACTGTTTTCAGCACGCATTATCGAAGCAGATGAGGCCTATAGAATTGGCTTACTCAACCACTTAGTGCCGCGTGCTGAATTGAGATCTAAAACCATGGCACTTGCCAAGCAAATTGCTAGTAACCATCGCGGCGCTGTAATGGGGGTTAAAAAGTTACTTTTAGACAATATGGCAGCGGACATTACAACACAATTTAACGCTGAACGTGACTATATTGCGAATGTACAGCCGAGCGCTAAAGCAAAAGATGCATTCCCTGAATTTATGGCACGCAAAGGCATTTCAAACTAATTTGTTTGTGGCACGCGAAAATCCATGCTGAGCTTTACAGTCAAGGCGGTTCTTTCCGCATTGACTGTATGCTATTGTAAACATTATTGATTACTGTTTTTTTTACGGATAAACATCTGGTCATTGATAAATCGCCAGCTACTGGCAAGATTATGAAAATTCAACCCCATATCATTCGTCTTGTTAGCCTGATTTTGATGTATCCAGTATCATTTACTTACTCTGCAGACATTAAATATCCAAGCAAACCAATACGCATGGTGCAATCTTCACCCTCTGGCGGCAGTTCAGATGCGCTATCCCGTGAAATTTCTAATCGATTATCACTTAGACTATCTCAACCCGTAGTGATTGATAACAGACCTGGTGGTGGCGGCATTATTGCCGGTGAAATCACTGCAAAATCTCAGCCAGATGGCTATACCTTACTTTTTACAGGCACACATCACTCAGTGTTACCAAGCCTGCATCCAAACTTAGCATTTCACGTCATCAATGATTTCACCCCAATTAGCATAGTTGCCATGACGACTAGCATCCTCGTTGTCAATCCCAATCTACCTGTAAAAACAGTTAAAGATCTAATTGCTCTAGCCAAATTAAAACCCGGTCAGATTAACTATTCTGCAGGCGCAACAGGCGGGACTGCACAACTCGGTGCAGAATTATTAAAAGCGATGGCTGGAGTTAGCATTATTCACGTTCCCTACCGTGGTGGCGCAGCACAACTCACGGCATTGCTATCAGGCGAGGTACAAATATCATTTACTACGATGCCTGCTACATTACCCCACATCAAAAGCCATCGACTACGCCCAGTAGCCGTTGCAGGTCTAGAGCGCTCAAAGGTATTACCAGACGTGCCAACGGTTGCCGAATCAGGACTACCCGGCTTTGATATCCGCTCTTGGAATGGCATTCTCGGCCCACACCATCTACCTCCAGCCATACTGAACAGACTTAATACCGAAATCGTTGGGATTGTAAGCGAACCAGAATTCAAAGCGCGTATTAGTGCAAATGGTGCAGATCCTACTGCAAGCTCACCGCAAGAGTTTGGCAATCACATTCGCAATGAAAGTCAAAAATGGGCTAAAGTTGTAAAGTTTGCAAATATCAAACCAGACTGATTCAATTGAATCAATTGAATCAATTGATTCAATTACTTCAAACTCCAAACCATTTGAAATTGAAAAAGAGCATTATCCCAATAAATTAAAAGTAATCATTTATTGAAAAAGTGAAATATAAATTAGGCCAAAAATAAAGGTAAAGACTTATTCAAATAATAATATCTAAGTCTTAAATTATTTTTGGTAGGCGCGATTGGACTCGAACCAACGACCCCCACCATGTCAAGGTGGTGCTCTAACCAGCTGAGCTACGCGCCTAAAGAAAGGGGTATTCTAACGCATACCATACTGGATAATCAAACAGTTCAAATAGTCAGCTTATAAGTTTCAACGCGATTAGCGCCTACAAACGTCAATTACCCCATTGACTTCGCGAATATGACTCATAACCGCCTGCAACTGGTCTAAATGCCGCACCTCCACAGTAAATCTCATACGCGCACTCAAGTCACTAGATATAGATCGAGTAGCCGTGACATTAATCCGTTCGCGAGTTAACACTTCACCAATATCCCTGAGTAAACCAGTGCGATCAACTGCGTCGACCACAATTTCGATCGGGAAGGTCTTGGTACTCGCATCTCCCCACTGTGCTGTAATTAACCGATCAGGATCTAGTCGTGAAATGCTAGAGCATTGCACACGATGCACTGTAACTCCTCTACCTCTAGTTACAAAACCGATAATTGGTTCAGGCGGCGCTGGCCGACAACACTTTGCAGTTGCTGTAAGTAATTTATCAACCCCTACAATTAATACACCACCAGTCGTTGCATTCGGTTTGCGTATCAAGGTTCGTGGCACTGCAAACTCTGGCGCACGCGCTTCTACGCCAACCAATGTATCGCGAAGGGTTTTTTGGTTAATTTCACCACGCGCCAAAGCCATTAACAAATCGTTTAGGTGATCACAACCCATGGTCACCGCTAATTGCTCTAAATTGGTTTTAGTCTGACCATGGCGTTGCAATTCTTTATCTAAAATTGTGCGACCTTGTGCCAAATCCATCTCTACATTTTGGCGATTAAACCATTGCCGAACTTTAGTGCGAGCACTGGCGCTTTTGAGAAAACCCAATTGCACATTCAACCAGTCACGGCTAGGATGACCTTGCTTAGCGGTCAAAATTTCCACTTGCTGTGCATTCTCTAATGGCGTATTTAAAGGCACCATTAACCCATCTACCTTAGCCCCGCGACACCGATGACCCAACTCAGTATGCACATGATATGCAAAGTCAATTGGGGTAGAGCCTTTGGGCAAATCAATCACTTGACCCTGCGGCGTTAACACATAGACCGACTCATCAAACAACCCTGAACGAAATTGATCAGCAAACTCACTGGTGTCTTTAACTTCGTCTTTCCACTCTAACACTTGGCGCAACCACGCAATTTTCTCTTGATAGCCTCGATCTTGTCGGCCGCCCTCTTTATACTTCCAGTGCGCCGCCACGCCCAATTCCGAATGATGATGCATCTCGTCAGTTCGTATTTGCACTTCAATCGATTTATTCTCAGGACCAATTAAAGCCGTATGCAAAGATCGATAGTTATTCGGCTTAGGTTTGGCAATATAGTCATCAAACTCTTTGGGTAATGGCGACCATAAGCTATGCACAATACCTAATACCGCATAACAATCTTTGACATCGCGCACAATCACGCGAACGGCCCGCACATCATATAAGGACTCAAAATCTATAGCTTTGTTTTGCATTTTGCGATGTATGCTCGCAATATGCTTAGGGCGCCCTGTAACCTCAGCTGTAATGCCAGCTGCAAAAATCTCTGTTTTGAGCTGATTGATCACCCGCAAGATGTATTGCTCTCGATCTTGTCGCTTTTCATCTAAGTAACGGGCTATTTTTTGATAGCTCTGGGGCGCTAACACCCTCAGGGACATATCTTCAAGCTCCCACTTAATATGCCAAACACCCAATCGATTTGCTAAAGGCGCAAAAATATCTCGTGCCAACTCTGCATGCGCTACCATCAGCTGCGGAAGATTTGATTTTACTGCCACCCGTAGGTCTTGCAAATGATCTGCTAGCTTAATTAGAACTACTCGTATATCTTGCACCATTGCCAATAACATTTTACGCAATGACTCTAACTGAGCTTCGGGTGAACTTAAGGTGGTATTAGCGATTGCTTTCTTCGTTAGGCTACCAATCTCCCCCATTCGCAATACACCTTCAGTTAAAGCGACAAGAGAATCTCCCACCGCAAGACGCATCCCAGCAGCTGATTGTGGTTTAGCTCTTAATAAGGGTAATAAAAAAATCACAGCTACAGCTTCTTGATCTAGACCTAACAACATAACCGTCTCTACCAAGGCTTTAATCCTAGCCCATATTGGTTCGCCTGATCTAGCTTGTAAATCGTTGAGAGGGGCATGTACATAACTATATACTTGGCGTAACAACGCTTGCGCATTAGCATCCATACGCGACAATATCGGATCGATCCCCGCTCTCAGATCCACACCAGGGTGAGCAATTGCCATCTCGCTCGGCTGCCTCATCATCGGCTAACAACCCCTTTAATATTACAACTCAAGAATAAAATTTAAAATTTAAGAGTCAATCTGTATAAAGACATGTCAAAGTCATTACTTGATTTACGCTAACCAGCGTCGAGCGTTACGAAACATTCGCAACCACGGGCCATCTTCACCCCAAGCACTCGGATACCATGAGTGTTGCACTGTTCTGATTACTCGTTCCGGATGCGGCATTAGTATAGTAAAGCGGCCATCTGCGGTGGTCAATCCAGTAATCCCTTGCGGTGAGCCGTTAGGGTTTAGGGGATATTGTTCAGTTACTTTACCATAGTGATCAACATATCTTATGGCAACTAATGAATGCGCATCGCGTAGCGCATTCGCATCAGCAAACTCGGCATAACCCTCGCCATGAGAAACCGCAATAGGTAGGCGACTCCCTGCCATACCATCAAAAAACAAAGAAGGCGACTGCTGCACTTCAACTGTCACAAAGCGCGCTTCAAACTGCTCGGAACGATTACGAACAAAACGGGGCCATAATTGAGCACCGGGGACAATTGTACGTAAATTACTCATCATTTGACAGCCATTACAAACACCTAAGGCAAAGCTATCAGTTCGCGCAAAGAATGATGAAAACCCATCGCGTAAACGAGTATTAAATAAAATTGATTTAGCCCAGCCCTCACCCGCACCTAATACATCACCGTATGAAAATCCTCCGCATGCCACAACACCTTGCATCTGAAGCAAATCAACCCGCCCACTAATTAAATCGCTCATGTGAACATCAATTGCCGAAAAACCGGCCCGATCGAATGCAGCAGCCATTTCTATTTGGCCATTGACTCCTTGCTCACGCAATATAGCAATCTGCGGCTTGACACCGCGCAAAATTGTAGGTGCCGCAATGTTCTCTTGTGGATCAAAGTTTAATACAGGACTTATGCCTGGATTATTGACATCTAATATTTGATCAAACTCTTGTTGGGCGCATTCTGGATGATCACGTAAACGTTGCATGTGATAACTGGTCTCAGACCAGGCACGATGCAAAACTTCCCGAGACTCATCAATAACAATAGTTTGACCGACACGCACCAACAATCGGGACGATTTTCGAACTAAACCTATGTTTTGACTTATTGCGCTTAAACCGGCCGCATCCAGTCGCTGCAACACCTGCACACGATCGGTAGTTCGTATTTGAATCACTGCGCCTAACTCTTCATTAAATAAATGCGCGACAATAGAGTCGTGCCAATTCGTAGGCAACTGCAACTCCACACCACAACGGGCTGCAAACATCATCTCGCACAAGGTCACAATCAAGCCACCATCAGAACGATCGTGATAGGCCAACACTAAACCTGCGGTATTTAAATTCTGAATCATCTCAAAGAAGTTCTTAAGATCCGTAGGTTCTAATACATCAGGCGTTACTGCACCGCTATGCCCATACACTTGAGTCAGTGCGGAACCACCTAAACGCGCAAGCCCTCTGCCTAAGTCAATTAACCATAACTCAGTCTCGCCTTGATCCATAGACAGTTGCGGCGTTAAAGTACGGCGAGCATCCACAACAGGGGCGAATGCAGAAATAATTAATGATAATGGGGCAACTACCTCACGCTTCTCCTGCCCCTCTTGCCAAGTAGTTTTCATCGACAACGAGTCTTTACCGACAGGAATACTTATTCCTAAAGCAGGACAAAGCGATAAAGCGACAGCGCTCACAGTATCAAATAGCGCTGCATCTTCACCCGGGTGACCTGCTGCAGCCATCCAGTTCGCCGACAATTTCACATCGCTTAAATTCGCAATCGATGCTGCCGCAATATTGGTTAAGGCCTCACCAACGGCCATCCGGCCTGAAGCTTCGGGATTGAGCACCGCCAAAGGGGTGCGCTCACCCATAGCCATCGCTTCACCACAATAAGTATTAAATCCCATTAAAGTAACCGCTACATCTGCTACCGGCACTTGCCACGGACCAACCATCTGATCGCGAGCTGTCATACCACCGACAGAACGATCACCAATACTAATTAAAAATGTTTTATCAGCTACACTTGGTAAGCGCAGCACTCTAAATAAAGCTTCATGAATATCAACAGATTTAGCATCAAATTCAGTAGCGGCCACTTTTAGTCGCACTACATCACGCGTCATCTTTGGCGGCTTACCGAGCAATACAGACAAATCCATATCCACTGGGTTGTTATCAAAGACTTGATCACTTACAACAAGGCGCTCATCCTTGGTTACAGTGCCAACAACTGCATACGGACAGCGCTCACGTTGACAAATGGCATCAAAGCGCGCCAAATGATTTGCTGCAATCGCCAGTACATAACGTTCTTGTGCCTCGTTACACCAAATCTGTAGTGGTGACATTCCTGGCTCTTCTGAAGGAATGCTACGCAATTGAAAATGCCCACCACTACCCGCGCCATGAACCAACTCCGGCAAGGCGTTCGACAACCCCCCCGCCCCTACATCATGTATCGATAAAATTGGATTATGAGCACCCAAGCCCCAACAGCGGTCAATCACTTCTTGCACTCGGCGCTCGATCTCTGGATTGCCACGTTGAACCGAATCAAAATCTAAATCAGCCTGATTAGTACCGGTATCCATACTCGAAGCGGCACTCCCCCCAAGACCTATCAACATACCGGGGCCACCAATTTGAATTAACAGCGAACCGACTGGCAAGCCTAGCTTCTGGGTATGCTCTGCAGCAATATTACCTAGACCACCGGCAATCATAATTGGTTTGTGGTAACCCCTTACGGTATGTCCTACCCGTTGTTCATAGCTACGAAAATAGCCGGTTAAATTGGGTCGACCAAACTCATTATTAAATGCAGCGCCACCAATCGGGCCTTCGAGCATAATCTGCAAAGCTGAGGCTACTCGGTCAGGTTTACCAATTGGGTTTTCTTCCCAAGGATGGGTAAAGCCTGGGATCGCTAAATTAGATACTGAAAACCCAGTTAAACCAGCTTTAGGCTTAGCACCGCGTCCAGTCGCACCTTCATCTCGAATTTCACCACCAGCACCGGTAGCAGCCCCCGGGAAGGGTGAAATAGCCGTCGGATGATTATGGGTCTCTACCTTCATTAAAATATGGGTAAGTGCATGATTGTAGCCATAACGCTGATCAGCATCGGGATAAAAACGCGCCACCTCTGTTCCAGCAATTACCGAAGAGTTATCTGAATACGCCACAATCGTATTTTCAGGGTGGCGCTGATGCGTAGTGCGAATCATCCCAAACAACGATTGTGTTTGCGTGACTCCGTCGACCACCCAATCTGCATTAAAAATCTTATGACGACAATGTTCAGAGTTAGCTTGCGCAAACATCATCAACTCAACGTCACTCATATTGCGACCTAAACGTTGCATATGCATCAACAAGTAATCGATCTCATCAGGCGATAGCGCAAGCCCCATACTTTGATTCGCAGCCTCCAATGCTGGCCGACCACCAGAGAGCACATCAATATGACATAAAGGTTTAGGCGCTACTTGTTGAAACAATGCTTGCGCTTGTTCAAAGTCCCATAACACTGACTCAGTCATGCGATCGTGAATATGCGGGGCCACTAAGGCTAGCTCTGGCCCCGTCAAAGCGCGCCCACTAACCGAGCACCACCAAGCCACACCCCGCTCTACCCGAAGCACCTCTGGCACGCCACAGTGCTGGACAATATCCGAAGCTTTAGAAGACCACGGTGAAATCGTCCCTAACCTTGGCGTCACTAACAACAAACTCTCGTCGGCATCAACCACCTCTGCAATTGGCCCATAGGCTAAGATTTGTTCGAGCCGCATCATTGATGTATCAGACAAGTTATCGGCGATTTGTACAAAATGCCAATACTCTGCACCAAAGCGCACACCGGGAACACAGGCGTCTAGAATTGCGGCCAAAGCTTGACGGCGGTGGGATGAGAGCGCATTACGCCCCTTTAAGTGTAGAACATTGCGCATAATCAATATCAAATCATAAAGCGCCATTTTAACTGAAACCAGTGCGATAGCTGACCAAAGCTTACGTTAAAATATGAATAATCATGACTAAAATCCCCCACGCCACCCCAATTCTCCAAACCAAGACCTTTCGTCTTATCGAGACGCAAGCGCTTGCCGCCGGTCAACCCTTAATGGCACGAGCGGGACTCGCCGCTGCCAAGCTTGGACGCAACCTAACGGGCGAGACTGGGCTACCCATATTGATACTGGCAGGTCCAGGCAATAATGGCGGGGATGCCTTTATCGCCGCCCTCCACTTGCGCCAATGGTGGTACTCGGTCATTGTTGTCTATCCTCAAACTGAGCCTCCCGTAGCACGAGAGGCTCTGGCTGCTTGGCAAGCTTGGCATTCTGCCGGCGGCACAACCCACAACACACTTCCCAGCTCGGGACGTTACGCCCTAGTGATTGACGGCCTTTTTGGAATTGGTCTCAAAAGAGCGATTACCGGAACTTATGCCGATTTGATCGGTCAAGTCAATCAACTGAGTTGTCCAATATTAGCAATCGATGTGCCTAGCGGCATAGACGCAGACACCGGTATGGTGATGGGCGAGGCTATTTATGCTGATCACACCTTAAGCCTAATCGCCCTCAAACCTGGCCTACTTACTTTAGACGGCCCAGACCACAGTGGCGAATTACATAATGTGAATTTAGGTCTTGACGACCTTTTACTCACAGCACCCAGTGGTGCCACAATTGCTCAGGATGTTCTGGCTCACCTACTTCCACCAAGACCACAACACTCGCACAAAGGCACTTATGGTAGCGTTGGCATTCTAGGCGGCGCTAACGGCATGCACGGCGCCTTATGGCTAGCCACTCGCGCTGCTCTACACCTTGGTGCGGGGCGCGTGTATGGAGGATACCTTGCTGCAGATAGTCTACCGATAGACTCCAACCAACCAGAAGTTATGCTCAGACCAGCGGCTGAAGTGGTGCAACTCCCTCACCTGAGCGCACTGGCTATAGGCCCTGGTTTAGGTCATTCCCGAGCAGCGGCTATACTACTGGCAAGCGCTATTACAAGACCTTTACCGCTACTGATTGATGCCGATGGCCTGAACCATCTCGCTGCAAATCAAGAAATAAAAAATAAAATAATTCAAAGAGTTAGTGACACAATCTTAACGCCTCATCCAGCTGAGGCCGCACGCTTACTTCACACCACAATCCCAGCCATTGAAGCTGATCGCCTAGCAGCAGCACTACAATTAGCCAGCACTTATCAAGCCAGCGTGGTGCTCAAAGGCAACGGCAGTGTCTGCGCGTGGCCAGATGGACACTGGGCAATCAATACCTCAGGCAATCCAGGCATGGCCAGCGCCGGTATGGGGGATGTCTTAACTGGGCTGATTGTTGCACTTCTGGCACAAGGCGTATACCCGCGCCACGCCCTGACCGGTGGTGTCTATCTGCATGGCGCAGCCGCTGATTTCTGTATTAGCCAAGGCCAAGGACCTATAGGACTAACGGCTAGCGAACTCATCTTAGCGGCACGCCGACTCATCAACCCACCACTAAATTGTCATTAACAATTGTCATAAACAGTACTAAGTGCACCCTGCCACACCCAGCACTCGCAGCAACTATTGACCGAGTAATTGGTTTTTACTACCCTCTCGAGAGAGGGAGTTATCAGTGTCAACATCCGTATAAAAAATCGCAGACTTTTTAGCCCTATATAAATCATAACTATTTGAAAATAAAACAAAATTTATAAATAAAAATTTAACTATTGAAGAAATAACCACCAAGGATTCAACAACATGGAAATCGGATTTATTGGTTTAGGTGACATGGGAATGGGAATTGTGCCGCGCCTACTCGCTGGTGGTCATCAAGTCACCGGGTGGAACCGCTCCCCTCTGAAGGCTGAACCGCTACGCAAACTCGGCATGCTGTGGGCAGACAGCCCAAAAGCTGTAGCCGCACAATCGGACATCGTATTTTGCATTGTGACCGATGCCCAAGCCGTCGAAGCTATCGCCCTAGGACCCGAGGGCGTGATCGCAGGATTGAAACCAGACGGCATTTTCATAGACATGAGCACAATTGCACCAGATTCAAGCCGTGCAATTGCCAAAACATTTGCTAATAAAGGACTATGCATGCTGGATGCCCCCATCTCGGGCAGCACAGTCACCTTATCAGAAGGTAAAGCCTCCATCATGGTGGGCGGCGATCGCGCCGCCTACGATCGAGTGGAGCCTGTATTGCTCAGCATTGGCCCTAAAGTCACTTACATTGGCAGTAACGGCCTAGCCGTACAGCTCAAACTTGCCATCAATTTAGTATTGATGGTTGAGGTTATCGCTTTTGGTGAAGGCGTAGCGCTTGCCGAAAAAGGTGGGGTGGCGCGCGAAGTTGCGGTCGACGCCATGCTCAAGAGTGTGGTCGCCTCACCAGTGCTGGGCTACCGAGGTCCATTTATTCTTGAAGGCAACATGCCCAAAGTACCGCTTGCAGACGTCAATTTGCAACAAAAAGACATGCAACTAGTGCTTGAACTAGGCCGTAAAATGGGCGTACCCGTTCCCTTAGCTGCTGCTGCCAACGAGATGATGAATGCCTGCCGAGGGCTGGGTATCGCACACAACGATTTTGTCATTGCCCACGAGGCTTATCGAATTTTAGGAGGAATGTCTAAATGAAACCCGAACCCCAAGCATTTAGCACCAATTTGAAAGATATTCCAACCATTGGCGGCTTAGCCGAAAAAGATGGCTGGGTGAATATGCAAGTGCAATTTCTCATTAACCAAAAGAATTGCAACTCCGATAAATTACTGGTTGGTTGGACCGTACTTCCACCTGGCGCTCAACACGACCGGCATCGGCACTTTAATTGCGATGAATTCTGGATCGTGATTAAAGGCCAAGGCGTTATGTATACCGACGATGGCGGCGAGCGCCCATCCGGACAAGGCGATGTAGTGTTCACGCCCCGCGGACAGTGGCATGGCTTTAAAAATACCTCGGATGAAGACGTCGTTTTAGTCTGGGGCTGGAGTGGTGCAGGCTCTCTCGAAGCAGCAGGCTATGAATCCGTCGAAGGGGGACGCACACACTAAACCCAAGTCATCACATTAGATCAGACCTGAATACAAACCTTACAATCTACAAACACTATAATCAAAACTCTTGAAATTAAAATCTTGAAACGAAAATATTAGATCCTGAATCACTTATAACCACAACAAGCACAGACAACAAAGTGCTGTGCGCACACACTTAGAGGCCACCACCATGAATCAGCGCTACCGACGAAGCGTATTCCTACTCACCCTGGCATTATTCACTAGCCAAGGGGCATTCAGTGCTAACACCCAGACATTCCCAAACCGAGCAGTACGTGTTCTCGCCACCGTATCCTCAGGTAGTGCTGTTGACATTTTAGGACGTTTAATTGGGGCTAAACTCACCGAGAGCTGGAAACATCCGGTCATTATTGACAACCGCCCTAGCGCAGGAGGTATTGTCGGGTCACAAATCTTGATGGGCGCTAATCCAGATGGACATACACTCATGGTGCAATCTATCGGCCATGCGTCTAATGCCTCTCTTTACAGCAAACTGCCCTACGACACTATTCGAGACTTTGCCGGCATTACCCTAATTGCTGATGTGCCTAATGTTTTAGTCACCGCACCCAGCAACAATATCAAATCAGTCAAAGATTTAATTGATCTTGCAAAAACCAAACCTGGTCAAATCAACTTTGGCTCTGCGGGTATTGGTAGTGGCACCCATATCAATGGAGAATTATTTAAACTAGCCGCCAAACTGGACATTGTGCACGTACCCTACAAAGGCACCCCCGAAGCACTCAACGATACTATCAGTGGCCGCGTCCAATTCTTCTTTGCCCCGATTATTGCTGCAGTACCCCTAGTGAAAAGTGGTCGCATTACGGCTCTAGCAGTCAGCACTGTAAATCGCTCGCCAGTACTTGCAGATGTGCCTACAGTTGCTGAATCAGGCCTTGCTGGATTCGATTTTAATCTATGGATAGGCATCTTTGCTCCTGCACGCACGCCTAAAACCCTCAAAGCGCAAATCGCTGCAGACATCGAACACGTCTTAACCTTACCTGAGGTTAAAGATCGAATGCTTACCTTAGGCGCAGTACCGCACGCCCTACCCACCAATCAGTTTGACGCTTTCATCCGCACCGAAGTTGAAAAACTAGCGGTAGTCATCAAAGCATCCGGTGCCAAGGCAAATTAAACCAAACAACAGCGCAAAGTAATGCGTCTCAATTAAGACTTATTGATGTACATCAATTGGAATAAGGAGTGCTTGAATATAATAAGTTTTTATAAAGGGCATGAAAATGAAGATTCTAATTGCAGTGGATGGTTCAAAGTCATCTGAATCAGCAGTTAAATTTGCCGCCAAAATATTTAAGATTTATAAAAAAGATATTCACATCACGCTACTAACCATCCAAGATGACACAGCATTAAAAGTATTTAAGAAATACTCTAAAAAAGGGGCTGTAGATGACTTCTTGCGTGAGGAGTCAGATAAAGATCTAGCATGGTCTATCAAATATCTCAAAAAAACAGATTTACCACATGACATGGTTATCCGATACGGTAACCCATGCGAAGAAATCATTACAGAGATCAAAAGTAGTCCATATGAGCTGATAATCTTAGGTGCAAAAGGACGCTCAGTATGGACCGATCTAATTTTAGGATCAGTCGCTCAACGCATCTCTGCCATCTCACCAATACCTGTAATGGTTGTTAAAGAATAAAAATACAAGAATCAATAAGCCCAGAATCAGCACTGAGAATCCATAACAAGTAGTTCTAATATGACTCTGATATTCTAATGGCGATTAAGGATCTTGGCATTGAACTAATGCCTAGCTTTATCACAGCTCTCGCCATTGGGCTACTCATTGGGCTTGAACGAGAAAGACACCCTATTGCACTAGCAGGCTTGCGAACTTTTGCGCTAGTGGGGCTGATTGGTGCAATGACTGCCACCATGGCAACAATATTAGCAGCCCCATCAATAATTAGTATAGGGTTAATTGTTATATCTGCATTAGCTATTGCTGCCAATGTGAGATATGAAAAAGCATTGGATAAAGATGACCCAGGAACTACAACTGTTGCTGCAATAATTCTGTGCTATTTATTTGGCGTAATGGTTTCATTAGGATACACACAGCTGACTTAGATGAATAAATTGGCAGAAAATACAATTATATTGACCTGCCTATTTCAATGATAAGATATGCAAATATACTTGCATCAGTGTCACCAATCCCGCTTTGGGAACATATAAAAATTATTTATATTGAGGGAGATATATGAACACTCAGATCCTTTATGCCCTTTGCTTAGGCTTGGTAGTCTCTGGACTTTCTTGCATAGGGCATGCCCAGAATTATCCTAATAAATCTATTCGTGTCATCGTGCCCTTCGCAGCTGCTAGCGCAACCGATCTAGTGGCGCGCTCATTCACAGCAAAAATGTCCGAAACCCTTGGACAAAACTTCATTGTTGAAAATAAACCAGGGGCAAACGGATTGATTGGCGCAGACTCTGTAGCTAAAGCAATTCCCGACGGCTACACCATTATGGTTGGCACTAATAGCACCAACGCAGCCTTAAAGAGTTTAATGAAGAAGCTACCCTATGATCAGGACACGGCCTTTGCACCGGTGGCTTACCTCGGACAAGTGCCGTTAATCGTTGCAATCAACAATGAAGTCGCTGCAAAGTCACTTCGTGAGCTCGTTGTGCTAGCTAAATCGAAACCAGGACTGATGGCCTATGCGAGCGCGAGCACATCACAGCGAGTATCGACCGAAATGTTACTCAGCATGACAGGTGTCCAGATGATCTATGTGCCCTATAAGAGCGGACCAGCGGCGATGACTGATCTTATTAGCGGACAGGTACATCTATTTACGGCAGATTTCGCTGTTATGCTACCTCAAGTAAATGCTGGAAAAGTTCGTGGCCTTGCCGTCACCTCAACCGGGCGATCTAAGACTATTCCTGAATTACCATCTGTTAATGAAGCATTAGGATTAAAAGATTATGAGCTGATTGCTTATTTTGCAATCTTTGCCCCTACGGGGACACCTTCAGTAGCCATTCAAGCGCTAAACCGCGCAGCAAATCAAGCCGCGAACGACAAAGAGCTACTGCAACGATTTTCGGCCCTTGGCTTTGAGACCTCACCAGGCACACCCGAAGCACTTAGCGAGCGTACCAAGCTCGAGACAGTGAAATGGGCTAAAGCCATTCGAGATGCAAAGATTGAACCAGAATAATTTATCCAAAATACGCTGCAGGCTATTTAGCCTGCAGATCATAAATACAATCTACCTAAAAACTATAGTAAATCGTTTACTCAAAACAATATCGTTCTTATTTAATAAGCCCACAAGCAATACGTGGGCCAGAATTACCAGTCGGTTGAGTCTTATAATCATCGGGGTCACGATGCACAATAACTGACCTACCAATAATTCCATGATCGCCATCAAACTCAAATCCGCTTAATTTGACTGAATAAACTGCTTCACCATTTGCATCCGATTTAATGCTAGGCATATCTCCAACATGACTCGCACCACTGCCTGGCATGCCGTGTACTTTTGAATCGGGGTTAAAGTGCCCACCTGCGCTGGCAGCGTCAGGAGCGGAACAATCCCCTTTTTCATGGATATGAATGCCATGCTCAGCATTTGGCTTCAAACCGGAAATTTTTCCAGTAACCATCACATCGTGCCCCTGCCACAAAAAATTCACCACCCCTTTAACGCTAGAGCCCGAGCGTGAGTCTAAGTTGGCTGATGCTTTTTGACCCACTGGGTAGTCCATGGAATGGCAACCCACCAAAGACACAGTAACTAAAGCGCTCATTGCTATAAAAACATTTTTAATCATCACTAATAATCCTTAATTCAAATTGATTGAAATCGTATTTAAGTAAAACTTATTACCAGCTTATGATTTTACAATGCGCTCTAAAAAAACTAATGCATTTTTATGGATAAGCATGGTATATAAAAAATATTTGAAATTAACTTTAATTAATAAAATAATATATTGCTAATCATAAAATTAAAAATATAAATATTATTTTTAATCTTATATTAATAGTTATTTAAATTTTAAATTAATTTTTTGATATTAATATTGAAATTAAAGCTAATATTAATTAATAAAATTTAATTAAAAAATAATAAATAAAGCGCATAAATACCACATTCAAAGAATATTTATTAAAAATTGAAAAATAAATATTTCCATCACAAAAAATATCTTATAAAATTTTCAAGGGTAAAGATCTTGCCCTACCATTGCTAGGCAGGGCAAGTATCTAATACGGCTAAAAAATTAAGACAACCGAATGCCAGCACCAACCCCTGAGCTGGATTGCAAGGCCTGTTGCGATCCAAAACTACCGCTCGCCAAAACAGATTGCGCTCCTGCGTAACCCACATTCGACAGGGTGCCATATCGCCCATATTGGTATGCCAAATCTCCACCCAAGACTTGAGTATCACTGCCATTGAGATATGCGCTTGTCAATGCATTACTTAAGGCCCAAGTACTCAAACTAGGTGTTGTAGTTAAAGCGCTGTCAAAGTTCTGCACTAAGGTTCTAAAGTCAAAACTCGCTACTTTCTTGTTATATTTATTATCCGTAGAAGTAGGACTGTAATCTGAACTTGCTTCTACAACCATTTGCAGGGTTAGAACCGACTTTTTAGCGGCACTAGTGCTATACCAGTCTTTGAATATGACCTTATCAGCCGAACTATTGATTTGCAACTCAAGATCTACCCCTGATTTAGCAAACTTAAGATCTGCATAAGTTGCACCGCCCCCAATACTCAAAATATTATCTTGTGTATTGTCAGCGTTCACCGTATCAATACCATCCCCCTTATTGAAGGCGATGATATCGTTACCGCTTCCGGTTGTCATTGAGTCATTGCCTGCGCCACCAATAAATAGCTCATTACCACTACCACCTGTAATACCATCGTTACCACGACCAGCCCAGAATATAGCATTACCGCTTGTATCCGTTAGTGTGTCGTTACCCTCTCCACCTTGGAGTATGTCGTTACCGCCTTCTCCACTAATGTAGTCATCACCTACGCCACCCGTTAACACATTATCTTGACCGCTTCCATAAAGCGTGTCATTTAAACTTGTACTAACTATGTTCTCTATATTGTAAATCTCATCGTAAACTGAATCATTACCGTAGAGTCCCTGAAACTTTCTTACACGCCCCCAACCTAAGTCAGCGTTAATACCTCTAAACCCAATCCATTCACCGCGCGATTGCCCTGCGGTAAAAGCACCACTGTAATCAATAGTGTCATTACCTTCACCACCATCCAAGACCTCGCGTGGATCTACCCACTCTACGTTTTGGATAATCACATCATTACCTGCACCACCATTAATGGAGTCTCTTCCATAGCCACCATCTATGACATCGTTACCATCCCCACCATTGATCGTATCATTCCCATCTCCTCCCATCAGCGTGTCATTT
>Ga0114958_10000143_pt1 | contig 58878 bp, 74 predicted proteins | sample C_130208_EF_Meta_FD_89577 | JGI IMG/M metagenome (GOLD analysis project Ga0114958, IMG submission 89577) | Freshwater microbial communities from Lake Croche, Canada to study carbon cycling - C_130208_EF_MetaG | ecosystem: Environmental > Aquatic > Freshwater > Lake | place: Lake Croche, Canada... | reverse complement strand
ATGCAGCGAAGTGAATGATTCGTCTAACGAACTATATTTCATTGAATGTATTTTTGAGATTGAAACGGATCTCCCCAATCTTGTTTTACGCGAATTTGATTTTTCTGTAAACGTTCATGATTTGGAAGAAAATGAAAAAGAAAACGAAAAAGAAAACGAACATGAAAATAGAAAGTGCTCTCTAATGTTTAAGAAAAAGAAAAGGAAATCAAAGAAATCAAAGAAGTCAAAGAAGTCAAAGAAGAAATCCAAAATGTAAAAGCATATTTAAACATTTGAACCTTAATACAAGTTCAAATGTTGTACGATGATTATATTGACTATTGCAATGCTTATAAATTTGAAAAATTCATTGTTCTCATGGAAGTCGGCTCATTTTTTGAATTTTATGCAGTTGAAAATGAAACTACAAAAGAAGGTGCAAATATGACAGAATTGTGTTCGATTTTGAATATACAATCTACTCGCAAAAATAAATCAATTGCCACCTGTTCTCGAACAAACCCGTTAATGGCCGGATTTCCGAGTTACTCTCTCCCCAAATTCATCGACCTTTTATTGGCGGAACAGTACACCATCGTCCTGATTGAACAAATCACGCCGCCACCAAACCCGAAAAGAGGAGTGACACAAATCATCAGTCCGTCAACATACATGAACAATACGGCACCAACATCATCTTATCTGATGTGTATCTACATCTCGGTGCAAAAGGTGTACGTCATGTCCGTCTCGTACGTGGACCTAACAACAGGCGAACTATTCCTGTTTGACGAAGAATGTACAGGCGACAAAACCGCCATGGATCAAGAAATGGTTCGTTTACAGACATTGTACGCGCCACGTGAAACTGTTGTTATTGGCGAACCAATTGAGGGTAAATACGTCGATCGAACACATATCGATTTGTCTCCTTATCAACGTCCTTCGTACCAAAACGCCATCTTGAAGAAAGTGTACCCTCAAACCGGATTACTGAGTCCAATCGAATACATCGAATTGGAAAGGAGGTGTGATGCGATCGTATCGTTGACGTACCTCATCCAGTTTGCGTACGAACATAATGAAAATATCGTTTCTTATTTACGTCGTCCGACTTTTATTTCGAAAAATACTCATCTTCATATGGCACATTCGTCAGCATTACAACTTGATTTGTTGCCATCACAGAAACCAACAAGTCTTTTGCAAATGCTCAATAAATGCGAAACGGCAATCGGAAAACGGTACTTTCGAGATTGTCTCGTGCACCCTCTATGCGACCCAACAGAAATTGAAAAGAGGTACGAATGGACAGCAAATGTTTCACCATATATCCACGAATTTCAAACACATTTGAAAGAAATCAAAGACATTGAACGAATTTTTCGACGTGCACTTTTACAATTGGCTAAACCTTCTGAAATCAATCAATTGATTGTTAGTTTGCAATCCACACAAAAAATAATTGAAATTGCAAAAAGTATTCATTGGCCTGTACCTGAAATTCAACACATTTTAACGTATTGCGATGAAAGATGGGACAAGCTGGATTCGGTTCATTTTTACAAAAAGGGTGTTCATGCGGATATTGACAATCTGGATATAAAAATCAATTTGTTGCATCAAATGTTCCATAAAATTGTTGACGATGCAAATCGTGTCGGAGACTTTTTCAAGTTGGAGAAAACCGAACGTCAAGATTACCAAATACTCATCACCAAAAAAAGGTACGAGACGTATTGTGAACGTGTAAAAACTTCGTTTACGGCACACCCCGTTTCTGCATCAAACAAAACCGTCTTGAAAATATCTTTTCCGAATATGGATTCCATTCAACAAGAAATACATTCGTTGACAACAGAATTGAAAGAGATAGTGAATGAACGGTATTTACTTGATTTAAAATCGTTTCAGGCTTTTACAGAAGATATGATCAATATTGTCGCATTTATTTCAAAAATCGATTTTCATGTTACGTGTGCCAAAAACGCAAAAACGTTCAAGTACTGTCGCCCCATCATTGAATCAGGTGATAAAATCAGCGGAAAAAATCTACGCCATCCATTAATCGAAGTCATTCAAACGGACGTACCCTATATCGCCAACGATATTCAGTTGGAGAATGAAGGTATGCTCTTGTACGGGATTAACGCGGCTGGTAAATCCAGCTACATGAAATCGGTCGGATTGGCAATTATTATGGCTCAAGCTGGGATGTACGTACCAGCCGACTCGTTCGTCTTTTCACCACGTGACAGACTTTATACACGAATTCCAAGCGGCGACAATTTGTTCAAGGGACAATCGACATTTGTGACTGAAATGATTGAATTGAGAAGTATTTTAAAGTATAGCACGTCGCATTCGTTGGTGATTGGGGACGAGGTGGCGTCGGGGACAGAAAGTGTTTCGGCCATATCAATTGTGGCGGCTGGTATCAAACAGTTGAGCGAACGTGGTACCACTTTTTTGTTTGCGACGCATTTGCATGAGATTGCGCGTTTGGAAATGATCAAACAATTGACAAAATTGCGAATTTTCCACATTTCGGTGCATTATGATACGTCACGTGATGTTTTGGTATACGACCGAATATTGAAAGAGGGGTGTGGGGATACATTGTACGGCTTGGAAGTTTGTAAATCGTTAGATATGCCATACGATTTCTTGGAATTGGCGCATTCGATTCGTAAAGAGCAGTTGGGTATATCACCAAATGTTGTGAATATGAAACAGTCTAGATATTCTTCCGATGTTTTCGTCGACGTATGTTCCATTTGCAAGGAGAAAGCGGAAGAGATTCATCATATCAAACAACAGATGAATGCCGATTCGAATGGATTTATTGGTTCTATACACAAAAATGATCCGCATAACTTAATTGCTGTATGCCAGACTTGTCACGATAAAATACACGATGGTAGTTTCCAGATTGGTGGAGTGAGACAGACAAATGTTGGTAAACTTTTGATAATTGATGATACAAAAAAGATTCAAAAAAAAATTAAACTCAAAAAATAAAATTGTTCTATTTGTAGGTTAAATTAAAGTAGATCTTTAATTTCATAAAAAAATAAATAAATTTCTTAATATAAAATGTCCTTACCTAATACATTTGCTATAACTTCAAAAGACTTTTCGTCTAACGTAAAAATCTCGACGAGTACAACGAGTGGTTTACTTTCCGCGACTACTGGAAATACTGCTGGAGCGTATTATGCTTGTTATGTGAATAATTATACAAATACTCCAATTCAATCTTCCAATTACTGCTTAAACTCATTCATTTCAAAAAACATTCCATACGGTTCTGGAACCAACTCATTGGCGACTTCAACAAGTTGGGGTCCGTACAGAGACATTTTTCCGAACGGGTTTGTTCTTTTATCTCTAGAACAGGCATCAGCTGCTGTAGCCAATATTGCTTTTACCGTATACAATAATACTGGGAGTACTTACAATTTTACAAACTCAAACATAAATGCATTGTTAATGTACAACACGTTACCAGCATCTTTTTATTTCAATGCTACATTTACAGTGTACAATCAATCCAAAGTCCAAATTTCTCAAAGCACATTGACTCCGATTTCGACCGTGAAATATGTCTCACTCAGTGGAGTTAACGCAATGATCCCATCTGGAGGATACATTACATTTAACATTCAACATACACAATCTCAAAAATTATCACCCTTTCTCTTAATTTCTTTAACTGGTCTTACCTATGTGACTCCTACCATCAATTTTAGCAATCCGTCGTCCGTTACAACTGATTACGACGGCCAGGCGAACCTAGTAACTCCAATCAAAGTACAATTGTCAACTAACATAACAATGGATGCAGTTGCTGGTTCGGTAGCGTTTACTATTAAAAAAGCTGGATCTTTGACTAGTTTACCTGTAATTAATGTACCTGTTGCCAATAATTCAACCAGTCTGTCTTTAACCAACAAGATTGATGTTGGAACCTACGAAATTAGTGCAGCCTACACTTCTTCTTCCGCGAATTACAAAAGTGTAGCTGCAACTCAGAAAACTTCGTTAGTAATTGGTCAAACATCTTTATCGATTACCTCTGTATTGACAAATCTTTCCAATTCTTCTGGGCTATACAAATACAACGACAATTTGAGAATCGTAACGACTGTAACGGATACAAATGTAGTTCCTGGATCTATATCTATCGTGGGAGGCGCATTGACCAAGACGATTTCAAATACCATTTCAAATGTCTACACGTTTAATTTCAAAGCATCTGATTATTCTCTATTGGGAACTGTACCAATTGCCATAAATTTCACTCCGACATCTAGCATAAACTATACATCACCGAGCGCTTCTTTAAGTTTGGTGATCGAACCCATTCAAATGGTGTTGACTGCATTAGATACATCTTATACATACGAAAGCGTGATTCCCTTAGAAACGTATCCATCATCGGATGCTATAATTGGCGATCACAGTTTAACCAGTCTTTTAACAGGAAGTGTTAACTTTATCTTTACGGACAGTAGCGGAACGATCGTATTGACACAACCGGCGACTTTGGCTTCGGATTCGCAGACGTATGTTGCTTCTATAGATATAAATACCATGCCCGCCTTTTCAATCCAAAGTTATAACATTTATTCGACTATTAGCAATGCCATGACGATAACAAATCCGGTTACAAAAGTTGCAGGTGTTTCTGTATCAATTGCGAATTCGGCGACACAGACGTTTAGCATTTTGAAACAGCCTACTTCATTGAGTGTAGATATTTCAGAATATCAAGCTTATCACGATTTGCCTTTTACAATTACGGGAACATTATTCGGCGCAAATTATACAGGTGTGACAGGAACGTATTCATTGTCCTTGTCAACTGGTGGAAATCTGGTAGATCCAACGACCTATGCGGTTACGACTGTACAAAGTAAATATTCCATTCTGGTATCTTCTCCTGATAACATTGGTGCTACAATGAATACGACGGTTGATTATGTCGTGACATGGACAAATACAAAGGGAGATTTCACTGATGCGTCAACGGGACCTATCACTGTCCACTCGATCCCAAATACGGTTGTAACTACACTTTCGTATTCCGACATTGGTACCGAAACGATCGAGACTACTTTTACGTTAACAGGTACGGCAACAACATCTTCAAAAAGAATTGATAATGTGTACCAAACCGGTCAGTATCAGCTCTTTTTTAACGGGACAAACATTGGCGCGTTTCAAAATACATTTTCTTTTAATCCGTTGACATACAATGTTTCAGTTGGAACATTCGCATTTTATACCGTATATACTGTCGGTTCCTATGACAATTCAGGAAATTTCACGCCAAATACTGGCTACAACACGTACACGAGTTCTCCATTGAATATTACTTTTGTTCTCGCCAACACAAACATCACCAGTTTCACTTTAAATGATTCGAGTACACATGCTATTCTGTCAGCAGTTGATGTGTATCAAAACATTACTGCGTCTGTTAGTTCTAGAACAGCCTTAAATAAAGTCGTGCCAGGAACTATCATTTTCAATATTAATTTGAATGCGTCATATCCATCCTGGATTCCATTTTTAAATATGTATACGTATACAGACGATGCTAATGGTAACGTAACAACACCTATTTTCAATTTTCTTTCCAATAACATTAATATTGGTGTAGTCCAAATTACTGCTCAATTTACACCGAACGATTTGAGTCGCTACAATTCCAGTTCTAAAACTGTGACTTACAATTTATCGAATTCAACTGCACAAATGTCGTACGCACAATTATCAATGACGAATTCTTCGCCAACTTTTAGGGAAAGCATGAGTTTCACTGTACAAATCTTACCTTTTCCTGGCGTGGTTCATCCGCTACAAGGAAATTTGGTTGTAAAGTGTAATAGCATAACACTCGGTAATTTTGGAATTTCGTTTACGACTGACAATAACACATCCACACTCAATCTAGGCAGTCCACACCAATTCGGGTTGAATGCGAGCAATACTCCTTACCATTTTATATTTACGTTTACGACAACAACAGGAACCATTTACGAAAGTTATGGTCCAATCACACGGACACTAGATGTAAATGTTCTTGTGCAACAAGTTGATTTTGAATTAACTGCTACATCTTATGTCGTTTACGGTAACACATTTAACGTGTCTGTTCTATCTAGTGTGAATCTTCAGAATTATTACCAATATGTGCTCATTAATGGTACAGTAAACATTTTAATAGATGGACAACAAGTGGGAACGGGTGTAGCCGTAAATAGTCCACGACAAAATATCACATGTACCTTTGTGGGAACAACGTTAGCTATCTCATCTTATAACACCTACTCGGTTACGGCAACATTTTCTTCAACGGATCCGAATTATAGCAGTACATTAGCTAACATTTCAAATGCAGATGTTGCTGTTTCGTATGCTCCCGTAACATTGGGAAGTTTGACACTAGATGGCATTTCCCAAAGTCTGTCAAGTGATTATGCCTTGAATAATATCAACAAGTTCTTGAATGATAGATTAATCATTAACGGTAATTTGGCTAGTACTACAACAGTTAATTCTGGATCCATATTAATTCAAACGACATACGATGATGATAATACCGTTGTTTACGCGACGATTCCAGTTGATACAGATGGAAATTTCCACTCTACCGTAAATATCAATTCAACTGGGATATACAATTCTGGATTCTTTTACTTTTATTATTTGAACACAAACGATTTTGCAAGTGCTGATTTGTCGTATTCTTCCGTTGTTCCAGGATCATACTATCTCCAAATTCAAACGGCAGCTTACGCCATCTCAATGAGACAAACCACAAATGGATACGTTGATTACATGGATTCGGTTCTGACATGCACGACGACGTTAAATGTTGCGCTATCTGCCGACAATCAAGCATATGCACAGACAAACGATCAAGGTCATATCGTATTTAACATTTTTGATAGTACGTCAACACATTTGTTGAAGAGTTATGTCGTCACCAACAATAATTTGACCATTTCTGCTGATAGAACAACAGGTGTATGGACATTCAATCCTTTGAATCTTGGTTTGCCCGTTGGAACTTATTTACTTCGCTCGTATTTTAGCGGCATTGATGCTCAATACGCTTCCCAAGATGCCACGAATAACGGTTCCAATTACATTAGTTTTACAGTTACACAGACGAATCCATCTATCAGTTTGAATTTGAGCATTGCGCCACAAGGCACGGTTGTATCAAGTTCAATTTATTTACAACAACCGTATTTGAATCTAAAAGTTGAATCGCCGGCGACAATCACGAAACCCTACGTATCAACGAGCGATATTCAAGGACAAGCTACGATTACGGTTACAGGTAAAGATGGAGTTTTGGATTTGACATTGATTAATGGTTATGATTCAAATAACGCGAATGGAAGTGTGGTGGGTACCGTAATCACCAATATCATGAATATCAAGACGACACAATTACCTATTTTGACAGTTGATTCGTACACGATCCAATGCGATTTTGTTCCAGCGGATACAGTTAATTACACGAACAGCACATTCAGTATCAATTTGGCGGTGAACCCGTACGTACCAGTCATTGATACGGATAGTATCCAAGTGCTTACACAAATTCCGCCGGCGTCTAATTTGTTGTATCCTGGAACATCTCTTGCGTCTGGGTTGATTACGTACGATGATTCGTTCACGATTACCAATACGATCAAACATTACGACAATGGCAATATTGATTATAGCGGAATTGCAGGTACAATGACGTATAGTTATCTCCCGCTTACATCATCATCAATTTACATGGGCAATGGTGAGTTGGGTATTCAACAAAAAATAATAGCTAATGATCTTGGCTCTCACAGAGAGAATAGTAATCCAACTTTGCTTTTTGCTGATCATAATTATAGTATAACCTTTAATCTTCCCGCAAATAATACAGTCCATTTCCTTGATTCTGCAGGATTACCACTTGATTTTGCAGGTTTACCATCTACTCCGACATATTATCCATCAGGAAGTGTTGTTAATTTTCTATTTCATTTTATAAATTATGTTAATAAGGTTACAAATAATGCTTTTGTAATGTATATATCAGTAAATTCTGTACTCCTTGCTAGAAATACATTTTTTACATATGGCATGGATTCTCACTACAATTATTTTTCATATTCTGGATATAATGATCCTTTAACAGCTGATATGATAAAAATTTACGCAGGAACTCTTCCAACTGACATTTATTTAAACGTTGGAGAAGAGTTGGCTAGTCTTGTTTCAACAACGGGCAATTTGTCGTGGACAGCAACAGTTAACCCGAGCGTTATTCACCAAAGCAATAATAAGAATTATGAAATGAAATTGCAATATATACCCAACGATCTTGTTAATTACTCGAAATCTACTATTGCAAAGGTCCCATTTTCAATTGCTGTTGCAAACGCCTTGGGAAGTCTTGCCATTTCTATTCCCACATCGACTGTCAGTTACCTACCAAACTCACTGTTTGAAATTGACTCGACTGTTTCCTTCGTACCAAGCGTCAAAGTGAAATCAGGAACCATCAGTTTTTACCGTGATTCTGAAATCGGAACATTAATATCAACTGTCAATTTGCCAGGACCAGGAACAGTGCCTGGCTACCTGAACGGCAATTACTTAAAACCTGCTTACATGCCGTATTACATTTACGCGACATTGAAAGATACGTCAGATGATTACCCCACAATCGTACAAAATACGCCACAAATGTTTCAAGTTAACCCAACTCTTACTTTATCAACTGTATCCAATTTTCAATACAATACGTCGGTTACGTTTACGGCGAGAATCGTGACTGAACTTGAACCTTTTACTGGCGGTTCGGCCATATTCACATTTACAAACGAAACGTCGAGTTTTACGGCAACTGGTTCATTTGTCAACGATGTGGCGACAATCACTTCGTCGACTATTACCGACTCGAATAACATCTTGTTAATGACAGATTTGGTACTTGGACATTACACATTATCTTGTGCTGCATCGTTTTCGGGGGTGTACAGAAACGTATCTTCAAACACCGTATCGTTTAATGTATCACAATTACAAGTACCGTTCAGTGTATCAATCGATCAAAATAACGTTTATTACAAGGACGTAAAACCTACATTGACAGCTACATTCAATTCGAGTGTTTATGGAGGAGAAATTGTATACTACATCTTTTATTCTGCATCTGGACTTCTTTACAAAACTTATACGGATACACACACGGATTCAATCACGGATCAACATACGACCTACGATTTCCAAATTCCGGAGGACTTACCAGTTGGAAACTATAATATAAATGCAGGATTTACTAATACCAATTACGGAAGTTACTCCAACGAAAATGCGAATGTTCGTGTAGGTCTAGTCGTGAATAAGAACAACATTAGCATCAACCCGATGAATGCGTATTACGTGTTCAGTGGTCCGTTCAGTCTATCGGCATCCGTTACAGTTCCGAATGGAGATACTGTCCAAGATCATATCGTATTTGTAATTAATAACAAATCTTATACCGGCAACACATCTGGAAACGGAATTTATGTTTCATCCACTATCCCCGTCTACGGTTCTTCCGGCTTGACATCTGGTGCATATGAAGTCTATGCTTATTTCAGCGGTGACGTGAATTACAATTCGTCTTCGTTTGCCTACACGAACGTAATTATCACGAAACCGGAATTAACCAATCTTAGTTTATTATCGGTATCTGCTATCGACGCGGATTACAATTACACCTTATCAGTCAATTCCGCGTTTGGAGATACCATCAATGTCTTTACAGAATTTAGCAATCTTCCGATTATTACTTTCCCGTACGCGGCAGAGAAGAAATACGTCTTGGCCGATTCGTACTTACAAACAGGCTCAAATAATGTCTATGTGACTGTCACAAATGTCAACTATAAAGTGATTTCGAATCAGGTGGTTGTTGTAAAGAATCCAGTGAACATTACCGCCATTTCGTTATCCGCGCCTGCATCTGTTGTGTATGATACCAGCGTCACAATCAGTGCGACAGTTACGAATGATCGTTCTATCGTGATTGTGGAAGGACAACTTGCGTTTTACGTGAATGGTGCCCCCGTTGGATTCAGCTCATTGACTAACAATTCAGCATCAATCAATCTTGTGATGTACGATATGGGAGATGTTGTTGTGACTGTCAATTATGTATCTGGATTGAATGTCAATGGAAACAGTATTATTGGCACGAAAACGATTGTTGTCACCAAAGCAACGCCGGTAGTTCTTATCAGCAAAACTACATCAAATTCCAATCTCGGAGAAACTCTGCAATTGTTGGTCAATGTAGCACAAGATTCAACTTTGAATTCTGGGTACATTACGGTGTACAACAACGGCGATATTTTTTACGACAATATTCCTGTAGTGGCTGGAAGTGCCGCCTTCAGTTTATTGCTTGAAGATACAAATTATGTGTTGACTGCCATGTACAATGGAAATACGAATTACAATGCGTCGGATGTATCGAGCGCTTTGACGTTGTCAAATACACTGGATTTGGTTGGTAACGTGTACAGCAACTTTATGTACGGCTTTTCAACCACGAACAATATCATGACAGTGAATTCGTATTTTAATGCGCCGTTGTCGAATCTATTATCGAATTCTGGTTATGTTGCGTTTAATTTGAATGGATTGGTTGTGATTGCGTACATTGTGGATGGAAGAGCGAGCGTGTCTTATATTTCGACTTCGTCTTCGGATTACCCATCGGCACGCTATTTGAATGATCAATATTCTGGATTTCTGAATGGAACCAAACAATAAATTAATTATTTACACTAAATAATTACAAACAACACGTTTTGAAAAGAATACTTGTTACTTGGTAGGGATCGGCGTCAGAAGCAGGTCTTCGGTCTTCGAAATAGCCGCATTGAGAATGAATGACTTGATTTGGGATGCGGATGCTGCACGTACGGTTACCGTACCCCCACGAAAAAGTCGATCGATCACTTGTCTCGCAATTTCCGGATAGACGCAGACTGTTGTCGCCATACACTTCCAAATGTTCTTTGTGAGTCAATTGGAGTCGGGACATGTAATCGACAATCACATGGAGTCCGTTTTCACTTCGCGTTTCGCGCGTACTAAAATTGGTGTGCAGACCGGACCCGTTCCAAGGGTATGGCATCGGTTTCGGGGAAAAACTTACGGGAATGCCGTACATCTCTCCAACTTTTTGTAAAATGTACCTTGAAATCCACAATTGATCTGCACATTCGATGCCCGTACAAGGCCCAATTTGGTATTCCCATTGACTCGGTGCGACTTCGGCGTTGATGCCGCTGATATTCAATCCGGCTTCGAGGCAGTAGAGATAATGTTTTTCGGCCATATCTCGATTTTTGAGGCCTACACCACAATAGTAATTACCTTGAGGCTCTGGAAAATTGTTATCAAATGCGAGTGGTACAGTTGAATCTGGATTCATCATGAAATATTCCTGTTCGATTCCAAACCAAGGTTCGTTCTTGGCTAGCAAGAAGTATTGGTATGCAAGATGTCTGTGGTTGGTGTCGGTAGGTTTATCGTCTTTATAAGTTTCACAGAGTACCAAGAATGAGTTTTTCAGGAATGGGTTGTTGTAGTAGGCAACTGGTAAAAGTGAAATTTCGCTATCGTCTGTAGATGCTTGGTGGGTAGATGATCCGTCGTAATTCCAAGTAGGTAGATCTGCGAGTACGATTTCATGTTGAAACTCTGCGGTTTTGTATTTGGAACGCAATTTTGAGAGACCGTCTAGCCATACGTATTCCAAGATGAATTTCATTTTAATTGTAATTTAATTTTTTAAGTAATAAATGGAATTTGATTTTTTCAAAGATATTTTTAATCATCCAATGTATAAAAAATTCCAAAAAAAGATTGAAATGATGTATACAAGATGTTTTGGGTCCACTCTCAATCCGAATATAGGTATGACATGGGTATTTCAGTACTCGTCCGATAAGAAAAAAATGCTGGGATTTGCGACATTGGAAGAGCGTGATGGGAGGTACACGATATGGAATGTGTGCACGGATTTGGACGAGAGAGATATAGGCCAGCAGTTGATATCGGCTATCGTGAATTGGGCTTACAAAAAAGTCGATTTGGATTTATTTGTGGATTTAAAGAATCCGTATTTTCATAATGCGTTTAAATTGTACTTGAGGAACGGGTTTAATGTAGTGAATGTTTACAATCAGAAGGTGTACATGAAAAGGGCGAAAATGGATAGAAAGAAAAGGAAATTGAGTGATTGCGATTATTTGTTGACATTAATTGATCTGTCCAAAATGACTGATTTTAATATCATGTATCTTTTGCAGACATTCAAAAAAAAGTAAATTTATTCTTTAATAAATTTCTATGGATGACGACATACCGAAATTTAAGCCACGCACTTCAACCGCTCCAAACGGTACACACGAACGAATAAGAAGAATTTCGGCTTCATCTGTCGCGTTATCTGATATTGAAAAAGAAAAGGAACGTGAAAAAGAACGTGAAAAGGAACGTGAAAAAGAACGGGAAAAGGAAAAAGAACGGGGATCGGATTCAGAGAAAGACGAAAAAGAGATTGAAAAAGAAAAAGACAAAGAAAGAGAGAAAGAAAAAGATAAAGAAAAGGAGAAAGAAAAAGAAAAGAAAAAAGATGATATCCGAATTGATATTGCAAGAAGGGAAGCTGAAAATGAAGTTGAAATTACAGAGGCGAACCGAATAAAGACACAGGCACAAAAAGATCGTGACAATGATATCCTTTCTGTTCTTTATCGCCGAATGTTTTGTGCTTCTTCTATTCATTACGCGACAGCACTTAATATTCTGGCGGTGTACATGAAAGGACAAAAAATGATTCATATTGAGGCGAAGGAACATCATGAGTATAGATTGAATTGTTTAATGTTACCAGCAATTGTAAATTCTGCGGCGTGCACGGTTCTTTCAACCGTCTTGTCGGGGACTACAGGAACGATTATTTTATCCAGTTTAACGGCATTCAATTCTTGCGTATTGGCGGTCATATCCTACCTGAAATTGGATGCAAAGGCGGAGGCGCATAAATCGTCGGCGTATCAGTACGATAAATTGCAAAGTCTGTGCGAATTTCATGCTGGAAAATTCTTGTTTTTTGAAACGGATGAGGAATCGCAGCGTTTTTACAAAATCATGACAGAAATCGAAACGAAAGTGAAAGAGATCAAAGATGCAAACCAGTTCGTTTTGCCGGAAGAAGTTCGTCGGAAATATCCTACCATTTACACAACGAACGTTTTTTCAGAGGTGAAGAGATTACAAAATAAAGAAAGCATCGAGTGCGCCAAGTATATAAAGATGGTACAGAAAAACGAATCGGAGGATAATTTGCATAAACAGATTGAATTGATTGTTTCATTTAAATCCAATTATTTGAAATTGGACGAAGATTTCAATAACGAAATGAATAATTCGTCTTCATGCTCGTGTTTCAGGACTAACCCGATTGTCAGACACGATTCACAAAAATAAAACCTTTATGGGTATTATTTTTCTTTATTTTTTAAATGCTCTAGTTCGCCCATAATAAAATGTTTGTATTTACTCGTTTTATTGAATAAAAAAGAGCACGAATCGTTCAATAAATCAATGTATTTTAGTGCTACACAGCAATTTGAAAGGATTGGCAATTGGCGAATCACACCAACTGTTTGGTCGACGCTGGTAAACGTTTTCATGTAATAGTAGAAAAATGAGCGTTCGACTTTTTGACTGCAAAGTTTGTTATTATCGTAATACCAAATTTCAACGATATCATTCATTTTATTTATCACTTTATTTTTTTAGACTCGATTTTGTTTTTGTTTTTGTTTTTGATTTCTGTGATTTTGTTTTTGATTTCTTTGTTTTTGATTTTGATTTCTTAATTGGTCTAAACCGTCTTAAGGCCGCCAATCTTTTTCTCAAATCTTCCATTTCATGTTCCGCTTTCAATCTTTCCATTTCTCGACGTTCCGCATCCAATCTGTACATCTGTTGTTTCTCTTCCATTTTATGTTTCGCTTCCAATCTGTCCATCTCTTGTTTCTCCGATGCCATTTGTGCCATATCATCCTCAAGTTTTTTTCTGGTCAATAAGTCTGCTCTTGTATGACGACCTAAAAGATCTCTAAAAGCTGCTTCTCTCGCCATTTTTATAGTATAGAAGTTAAAAATTGCTCATTCGTCATTTTTTTATTCTCGCCAAATTTATTTTTGAATAAAAGAAGCATGATATCATCTATTAAAAACATATTTTTTTCCAAAATACGTACTTCACCCGTCTTTATGTTAATCAACTTGTACTCGTAATTCTTACCCTTTCGTATCATCATCCACGCGTACACAATCAATTGCAAATAATGCTCCAATGTGAATGAATCAACACATTTGATTTCGTAGACATTATTGTTATCAATCGCATCGATTCTGCCTACAATATTCACAGTTCCATACTCATTGTACGAAAAACATTCGTATGAGACAGGAACTTCGTATATACTACAATCCGACAATTCCTCGTACAACAATCGGTGACATTCGTCCACGATATGATCATTCATCCACGATACGTCTGTAATCTGCGCCAAATTATTGATGATTCCGCTTGTCAATGACATATAAATCATGGTATAATATATATATTTTTCAAGACTGTTGTACTCGTCATTGATATGGTCCGTGTAAAACTTCTTGATGTACTTTTTCTTGCTACGCATCATATGCTCGTCGACGTACGAAATAATGGTCGATATACCTTTTGTCTCGCATTCGTAAATACAGGGAATGACGAGTCCATTGATTTCAGCCACGCTCTCAAACGTACGACCGTCAATCTTATCCGGAATCCGCACTTTGTATCGAGGTTTCTTGACCGTCTTGAACAATTTATCGACTTTGGGTTGCAACAAAAAAACGTACGTATCTTTGATGAATTTTAGCAAGCCGGTAACATCTGTATCATGTTCCGTCATGTTTGTCTTTGAATCTTTGGTCCCGTGACCTTCATAAAAAATCTCATGAAAATCTACTTTTTGTTTATCAAGTTTCAAGAACGAACACGGCTCGCTCTTGAAACTCTCAATCAAAATCAACTGTTCCGATGCACGTGATAATGCGACGTACATCGTGCTTGGGCACACTTTCGGGTTGTAATCTCTCGCATAAAACGTGAAATACGACATATCGAAATTGTAGACGATCACGCATTTCCGTTCACGGCCTTTTGATTGGTGGTACGTACAAAAAACGACTTTTCCGGTAATAATATCCTCGTCCAATTTTGTATCATCCGATGTCGGAAAATAACAAGGAATGCCGCTTTTTACCAAGACATTTTCTAACTGTTTGATTGGAATATCGCCCTTGATCGATGGCGCCAATACAAAAATGTCTTCCGGTTGGTAAGATTTCAATTTGGTCATTAAAAAGTTGCTGTGACTTGAATCAAACGGGTCGCATCGAATGTAACATACAGGCGGTCCTTCTTTTACGGCTTTGATTCGGTTTTCGTTGAGGAGATCGTTGATGAATCCGGCAATTTGTTTCGTCAGGCGATAGGAAGTAGATAATGTCCGCGTTTCAAAATCTAGATTCCAAATGTGTTCTGCGAATGTAAGAAAACGGGAATCTGTGCCTTTGAATTCGTAGATGCCTTGATATTCGTCGCCTAAAATGTACATTTGGTAAGATTTATTATTGAATGAAATGATATACTTCATCAATTGGTAATAGAGATGAGTTTGATCTTGTGTTTCGTCGATACAAAATAAATCAAATGAAATAGGCCGTTTTGGCCTACTTTTTTCTTGCAAAATGGTTTTGATCATATTATCATCGTATCCCGATACATCGAAAAAGTATAAGGCGAGACTATGATACGTATGAATCATGATATTATCCATATCTTTGGTTTTTTCACGGACTTCAAGTTTTAAAGATTTATTGTATGTAACTTGTAAAATCTGTTTGGATAATTCTTTTGCGAGAATAAGAATCGATGTCGTTTTTCCAGACCCAGGCATAGAATTTGCTTTTACATTTTTTCCGTCTTTAATAGCTTGAAGAATTGAAAGTTGTTCATCTGACATTCTTGTATTTATACTTTTTGCTTTAAATAATAAATGAATATCTATATCATACTATTGATATGTTTTGTCTCGATCGTAACTGTATCGATCTATTTAGTTCTCAAATATACAAAGAAGGGTCCAAGTGGCCCAAGCGGTCCAAGCGGTCCAAGCGGTCCGAGTGGTCCAAGTGGTCCGAGTGGTCCCAGTGGTCCCAGTGGTCCCAGTGGTCCAAGCGGTCCCAGTGGCCCCAGCGGTCCCAGTGGTCCAAGTGGTCCAAGCGGTCCCAGTGGTCCAAGCGGTCCAAGTGGTCCAAGCGGTCCAAGCGGTCCCAGTGGTCCAAGCGGTCCCAGTGGTCCCAGTGGCCCCAGCGGTCCCAGTCCGTGTGATCAATGCAACACTAATCAAGTATGTGTAAATAATTCAAGATGTGTATGCAAAACGTATAAAAGTGACGCCGATCAGCTTACTAAAAAGTTCGTAGGAACTGATTGTCAATACAATGATAACACAACTTGTAAAGGAAATGGAATCGCACAAGAAGATGGAAGATGTTTGCCTATCCGCGTATGGACATCTTGGTACAGTCCTATCCCCGACAATTGGCAGACAAGAAGTTCAGGCGCCATCCAAAATATTTCCGACATTTCATTCCTGCCGAAAAATTTTATAGCCTATATCGACATCAATTACAATACCGATTTTAAAGCAGGAACCATAGACGGATGGAACGTACAAAACATAATTAACGGAGTCATCGCGCAAGTAAGAAAAGTTGATGATAACCCAATTATACCACCTGGAATTATCTTATTCAACGCAGAAGCAAATCTTCCTGTAGGCTGGAAATATCCGACAGGTATCGTTTACTCAACCTTATCGATGATATTTAACGTACCAAAAAATACATTCATTATGCGTGAATAATTATTTTTGTAAATATTAAAATGGGCGCAAGTCAATCTTCCAATGTCGCCTCTGCTGTCGCCAATGTCACAAATGATATTGCAAACAAAACAACAGCAAATACGCAACAGGCGGCTCAAATCACGCAACGAATAACAACCAATGGATGTATTATCAACGCGGACAATTACACCGCATCAGAAAGTGCGAATACAGTACAATCCAACACACAATTGACAACAGCTCTCCAAAAAGCCGACGTAACAAATGATATTCAACAAAAACTTTTACAGGAAGCAACATCAACTGTTGGATCAATGGGAATCGGGTACGCTGATGCAAGTAACAGCGCATCAATGTTTGTGAATTCAACAACAGAAATTACAAATGCCATGGAAACTTCATGTAATCAATATTCAAACACAAATCAAAGTTGGACATGTGATCGGTCCACAATCAATGCAAAAAATATCAATATTAATTTAGGTTCTACCAGCAAATTCTTATCAGACCAAGTTCTTAATAATAGTCAAGTCGCAACTGTCGTAAACAAAGTTTCCCAATCGGCCACACAAAAAGCGACAGCTACAGTTGAAGGATTAACCGGATTTTTAATTGGGATTGCACTTATTATCGCCGCATTAGGGTATTCTCTCTCTAAACCCTTAGATTCCGCACCCGTAAAATTTATTGTTGGTTTGATTGTAATCGGTGTTCTCGTATTCATTTTGATTTATGTCATTACCAACAAAAAGTATCCTTTCAATGACGACACGGAATGCAGTCCGATTGATAATACCCTGAATTACTCAAAATGTGACCAGTGTGTCGACATTGAAAATAAAAGTGTGGTCCTAAATCAAACCCCGCTTCGTTACATCCACGATCTTACTCCGGCTCAACATAATTCTCCGTCAGGAGCAAATTTAATGCAAATGGTAATCAGTTTTTACGGAAAAGATACAGCAAATGGAGGCTACAATCGTGTCAACAAAATTCGGATCGACCAGAAAATCAAGACGTACGATCCATTGGCTAAAAAGTTGGGTATTGACAATATTCCTCCTTTACTTGTAGTTCCGATGAATTCAAGTGACGTCTTTCAAGTCCCCGACGTCTTTTTGAAGACCGGTACTAGTCCCAACGCTTCCATCTGCACACCCGCTTCTTTTGTTAAACACATTGACGGGAAACCGATAGGCGATTGGTCATCGTGTCCTCAAACTGGAACCATACCCAATTCTGTTGTTGATCCAGGAGACGACAATGATACGATTATGGCGAATTTAAATGATACAGACTGGTCATCTGGAAGCGGTAACTATTTCGACCCTTCGAATGCCGAAGTGTCGCTTCGATCACACTTTGCACGTTATGTTTTGTGTGACATGTTAAGCGTGATACCTCTCGTCATTTACATTTCCGAAGATGAGTTGGTCAATACAGTTATTGACGGAAATAATATTACAGATCAGGCTAAGAATTTGAAGGGGCATTGTTACCAATTTAAAACTTCCAACACGGACTTTTTGTCGGCTGTTACACAAGGTGGTAGCATGATCGGACCATTTGGTACGTGTCATAATAGCGAATACAAAACTAAGAAAGCGCTTCGTATAACAATTATTGTGACACTTTGTGTGGTACCTTTACTATTTATTGGAATTATGGTATGGAAATCAAGATCAAGTCAACCTAAAGAAAACCCAATTTCTTATAATTATGTAGGTCAAAGTGAAATTGAAATGGCGAAAATGAAATAAATTAAAATGAAAATGCATTTTAATTTTTCAAGAAATCAATGAATTCTTTTTGAAATTTCAGATTGGTCAATATTTCTTTAGGACCTTTGATTTCGCCGCTTTCCAAATACATCTTTTTCCATTTGTTCAATTCGGATACGGTATAATCGCCAATCATTCTCGTCTGTTGTTTAATATGTTGTTGCAATTCAATATCAGATTCCAAAGATTTCTCCAATTCCAAACTATCCAAATAAATCCGGTCTTTGATTGAAGAAGGCAGACATTTGCTCAATTGCGCGATATATTCTTCACCGTCTTTTAGAATGTTCACGTTTGTGTAAGCATGTTCCAGTTCTTTGATATCGTCTTTGCTAGAAATGATTAATTTGGAATTGTCTATTCTCTTGCATCTTGCCAGTTCATTATGCAATTCGATATTTTTTTCCGTGTACAATTTCTTAATGATGGGTTTTATGCCATTATAGACCATTGTTCTTAGAATGATAGCATTTGGATCTTCTGTCTCTTTGTTTTCTTCATCTTTGTAAAAGAATTTATGTCGAACACGATCTTTGCAATAATAGATTGGATTGTCGGGTCCCAAGAGACAATTTTTCATTGTCATATCGGCCAACGTTTTTTGGCTGTTGGATGCCATTAGATCTTCGATTGAGTAGTTCTTGAATGATTCGTGGACGACTTCTTTCGATAAATGCAAGATGCTACCATAATTGTTGTTTGTGGTAGAGTGGTCATTGATAATGATATTGGTCGGTTTTTCGCGGAGACGTTCGACTTCTTTTTCCATTGTCTGTACTTGCTTTTTTAGAATGTCGACTTCAGTTTTGTTGATTTTTTCTTTGCAGATATTTTGATGGTATTCAAGCATATCTTTGGAGGATAAATTTTTTTGACAGAATGTGCAGGTGAAGAAATGTTTTTCGGGGTATTTACAGGATTTGGTGGTTTGATTGTGTCGATTGAGGTTTGATTTTGTGGAGAAGTCTTTGTTGCATAGCTTGCATGTATACTTTCCACTCATTTATTTAATTTAATTTTTTATTCTTTATACTACTAATCTATAATTTATCTAGATTTTTCTAGATTTTTTTGGATTTTTCTAGATTTATCATTTTTTCAGATCCATTTTGCCTAATCTATAAAATTTTCATGTTTTTTTAGAGATTTTTGAAGAAAGTTGCATTTGTCAGAAGAATTGTGCTTAATCTAGACATTTATAGATTTTTTTAAAATCTATAAAATAAATCGTGACTTTACAGGTTAATTCTGTCTAATCTATAAAATGAGTTTTTCGAGAAAAATGGATTTGACCTGATTAAAGGTTAAAAAGATTTTATAGATTTTTTTATGTGTGATTTGAAAAAAAACCATTTTTGAAAAAGTAAAGTATCCAAAATTATTTTTTCATTCTTGGCAAAAATCCAAAATCCAAAATCCAAAATCCAAAATCCAAAATCCAAAATCCAAAATCTGAAAAAATGAAAATAATGGAATAACACAAAACTACATAAATTACACACAAGTTAAGAATAGTTCATAATTTTTATTCTTAAACTGGGTAGTTAACAATTTCTAAATAAATAGTTACTATTTTTATTCTTAAACTGGGTAGTTAATAATAGTTAACAATTTAGATTGTTAACGGTGAATTTTAACCTTTATTTGTCTTTAAAATTCACCGTTAACAATCTAAATTCTGGAATTGAAATGTGTGTGTGTGGAAATCTAAAAAAAATTTTGAAAAAGTATTGAAAACTAAAATGAAAATATTTTCATAAAAACAATCAATCCAAATTTCCAAAAAATAAATTTCATATTAACAATTTCATGTATATTTTTTTTTCTAAAACTCACAAAAAATGTGTGTTGGAAAAAAATATTTTTTTGGGATTTAAAATTACAAAAAAAATATTAAAATTTTTATCACTTTAATTTTAAGGGTCATTATTTTATTTTCCAAAAATCCAAAAAAATGTAAAAATAAAAATCCAAAAGTTTTAAAAATATTTTAAAACTTTTAAAAATATTTTAAAACATTTAAAGATTTTTAGAATATATAAAATGAGTGAAGTTTGTACTCATTGTAAATCAATATTGAAAAATAAGTCAATCTTGGGGACTCATTTAAAGACAAATAAGAAATGTATTGCTTTACGTGGATTAATTATTGATACTAAATTTATTTGTGAAGGATGCAAGATAAATTGTGTTGCTATGAAACATTTGGTAAGTCATCATGATTCATGTAAAGATTACCAGAAAATAATAATTGAGAGAAATTATCGTGAACAAGACAACGAATTTAAAGAAAAGTTGAAAGCACATGAAACAAGATACAAAGAAAAAATTCAGGAACAGGAAACAAAATACAATACTTTGAAGGATTCCTTTGATTCTATTCAAAAACAATATATCAAACAAATTGAAAAATTACAAGATCAAATAAGTTCAATTGCAAAAGAAGCCGTAAATAGACCAACTACCACAAATAATACTATCAATCATATTCGGAATAATTTGTCTACAAAATATACATTGGATGAACTAAAAGATGCTGAAATATTGGATATTTGTCGTGAAAATTTAACAGAACCGCCAAAACTGGATGGATAAATTGTATCGTCAATATCAGTAATGATATGCATTTACAATTTAATTGAAAATTCGATTTAAACATTTCATTTACATTCAAATGAAATCTGAAATTGTTAAAGAACAAACTGATTATAAGATAATGATTCATTACATCCACAAAATATTGTACAAAAATACGAATTCACCTGTACCTGGATCAATTGTTTTAGGGCAAAAGTACGCGAAATTTTATTTGGATGAAATAAATGAGATGTTATCTCTGGAAGAAGTCGACGTAAACATCTTGGTAAAATTGAACGCGAGAGTCAGACCTGATCTTGAATTTATCAGAAAAGATTGCGAAAACAGATTGTATTGGTCTGAAGATGTAGAAGATAATAATAGCATGATGAGTATGATTACCGATTTTATATTGACGTTGGGTTCGTAGCATTGCGTGATTTGCGTTTATGTGATTTTCGTTTGAGCGACTTGCTTTTTAGCGATTTGCGTTTGATTTGCGTTTATGTGATTTTCGTTTGAGCGACTTGCTTTTTAGCGATTTGCGTTTGGGTGATTTTCGTTTGAGCGACTTGCGTTTGAATGCGTTCGGTGGTTGTTGTGTCAATTCACGCCATAGACTATCTTTTTCATTTTGTGTAAAATATGGCAAGTTTGAGTTGAATACGTCTCTTGACATTCCATCTTCGAAATTGAAATGGATGATGTATCCGGACGCATCATGAATAAGTCTGCTATTTCCAATTTTTGCATCGATAAATATTCCAGGATTTGAATATGACATTTATTATAAATTTTATAATAAATGGACAAAAAACGCATGCTTTTGTTTCTGATTGGGTGCATTGGTACCCGAACGCTATTGGCTCTACTTGCAAAGAACATTTCGCCTGATTATTTACCTGTGATGGGTGTAGGAGGGCTCGCGATTTCGTTTGGATTAATGTACTTTTACATATCAGGGACAAGAACAACTGGTCCGGAAACGTTCGGCGATAAGATCTGGTGGAATCATCTACGACCAGTTCATTCGGCGATGTATCTTTTATTTGCGATACTTGCATTCCAAAAGAGCGAGTATGCGTGGGTACCGCTTGCAATTGATGTTTGTATAGGCCTTGCCGCTTTTTTGAATTTCCACAGAAATGAACTTAAAGAGTAATCAAAATAAAATGAAGTGGTTGGTATATGGTAGCAAAGGATGGATTGGTGGTATGGCCAAACAATACTTGGAAAATCTTGGTGAAACGGTCGTATGCGCCAAATACAGAGCCGATGATGAAAAAACGGAAGAAGAGATTAAACATAGCGGTGTAGATCGAATCATTTGTTTTATTGGCAGAACTCACGGACAGGGTTATTCTACGATTGATTATTTGGAACAGAAAGGAAAATTGGTAGAAAATGTGCGCGACAATTTGTATTCACCGGTTGTACTCGCAATTCTGGGTAAAAAGTATGGCATCCATGTAACTTATTTGGGTACAGGTTGCATTTTCAACACGAATGAAAAACAGGTGTTTACGGAACAAGATCTTCCAAATTTCTTTGGAAGCGGGTATTCTACCGTGAAAGGGTTTACGGACCGTTTGATGCACTTTTACGACGATTCGGTGCTGAATGCGAGAATTCGGATGCCGATTGTAGGTTATCACAATCCGCGGAATTTCATTACAAAAATTACAAAGTATGCTAAAGTTTGTAGCATTCAGAATAGCATGAGTGTATTGGAAGACATGATACCAGTATTGATAGACTTGGCAAAACAGCGTAAAACAGGTACGATTAACTTGACTAATCCTGGTACGATTGAACACAATGAGATTTTACAGATGTACAAGGAATACGTCGACCCGAATTTCCAATGGACCAATTTTACAATCAAAGAACAATCTGAAATTTTATTGTCAGAACGTTCCAATAACGAACTAGATTCGACTTTACTAAAAACATTGGTACCTGTAAAAGATATAAAAACGAGTGTGAAAGAATTGTTACAGAATTGGGATCAAAGTTACTTGAAATTAAATTCCGGAGAATAGAAATATGGATTGGAAAAAAAGTCTTTAAGATTTTTTTTCAAAGTGTGCGATTTATTTAGAAAAGTCGATTTAAGCTTTAATTACAGTGAATTTGTCACATCCAGTTGCGTGTCGTAATGTGGGTACGATTTTCTTCATCCAATCTGTACCAACAGCTTTCTCGCTCATGATGTACATGTCTCCATCATCCAAGTCGATTTTTATGCGTTCACCAACAGGCTTAGATTTTTGAAACCATTGGAAATAAATCGGCATCGATTCGCCCATACGAACTGCAAACACTTTATGTCTTTCTGAATCGCCGTGATAAGATATTCCGCACTTTGAAATGTCGTAATAATAATTGGCTTCTCCGTTCAACATTTCATCTCCCATCCATTCTGAAATTGTCTTGCGAATTTTCTGTGTCAGCGGTATATGCCGGTACGAAACGATTCTCCCTTTTCCATCGGCATACGATGGTTCCTGATCTTCATCCGCGAAACATAAATTCCAGCGAGCATGTTTGTTCACAACACGACCTCTCATGAAAGCTTTTTTGTCCATGGATAGAGTATCATGTTCTGCAATTAATTCGGATGTGTTTTCAGTACCCAAAATGTGTTGTACACCTCTTTTGATAACCATGACACATGCTTCTGGTGCCTCTCCTTCTCCGGACCATCGACTTGCCAGATCGATTACTTTGCATTCTAGCCCGATTTTTTCGCGCAACGATGTGATTTGAGCGCACGAGTAGCCGTGTTCCGCCAATTTACCGATTTTTTGCATACCCACATGATTTTCAGCGACGTCCCCGAATGTTACGGTGTAAACTTTCATTTTGTGTTTTTAGGAAAAACACAAAAATTAATTCAATTTTATAGTTAAATTTTATAGTTAAATTTAAATTATTATTTAATAATAAAATGATGAATAAAATGAATAAATTGGTTCATATTAAAAATGACGTTTATTATTATTTGATTAATGATAGTGTGAGAAAACAGTTCTACAATATGTTTAATATACTTGGAAATATCAATAGTTATTACTATTACAACATTTTTGTTTCAAAGTACAATTTCATTGATTTTTCATTCTGTTATTCGCATGAATTGTTTAAGTATCCAGCTCCTAAAAATGGTCTTATTATTGCGATTGATAATGTTACAAAAGAGGTATACTTTCCTTCAAAGGCGGAATTTAATAACAATCAGAGCACGAATTTGTTGCAGAAATACATGGATGAATTTATCGATGATATTGTTAATAAATACTACATGAAACAGTACAAGAAGCAAATGGATATTGTGATTGGTGAACTTAAAAAGCCTGTCAAGATGAAAGACGTTTTAACTGAATTGGTCGAGAAAAAAGAGCAGATGCAGAAAAGCAAGACGTTTGAACAAATGAATAAAGTCGTGTCTGAGTTAAAGACAAATAACTTGATTGAGAAAGATAGTTCCAAAATGAAATTGGTTTTGAAGGAATTGATTGATAAGAAAAAGAATTCGATGCAAATGAAGTTAGTTTTGGATGAATTGATTTCTAAAAACAATAGCGAGTATTTGAGAAAGATGAATTTGGTTTTGGATGAGCTGATTGAGACAAAAAGACAGACTGATTGTTTGACCGATATGAATTTGGCGTTGGATGATTTATTGAAGAAGAATGAGGAGGAAATGGAGAATTTGTACCAAATTCGATTGATTCTTGATGAAATGGTTGAAAAAATCGACTATTTCGAAAATTTTGAAAAAGAATTGTTGAATTCGTCCGAATTTTTAGAAGAGAAACGGATGGACGAATTTTTAATTGTAACCGAATTGGAAGAAGTAGTTGTAGAGAAAAAAGTATTGGAAAAAATCGACGAAGTTGAAGAAGTCGTAGAAGAAATTGTAGAAGAAATCGTAGAAGAAGTAAAGGAAGAGGTAAAGGAAGAGGTAAAGGAAGAGGTAAAAGTTGTAGAAGAAGTAAAGGAAGAGGTAAAAGTTGTAGAAGAGGTAAAGGAAGAGGTAAAAGTTGTAGAAGAGGTAAAAGTTGTTGAAACAAAAGATGTGAAAGAGGAAGAAGAGAAAAAGGATAACGAGTTTGTTAAAGTTGGGGCCAAAGAAAAGAAATCTTATTTTGGGTCAATGATGAGTTATTTGGGTTGGAATTAAGCCAACAATTCTTCGTCTCCAATAATACATGTAAAAATCAATTGTCCTGTACTATCAAAACTGCTGTATTCTTTTGGCGCAATCAATCCCCAATTGCATTCCAACACCCACCCCAATTGACAATAAATGTAAGAAACAAGCGCACTGCACCAAAAACGGTCTGTCCATCTCCATAGAGGATTTACTGAGATTGGTGCATTGAGGTACAATTTCGCTTCAATCCAGTCACATATGTGTAAATCGTACGGTTTATTGTAAACTTCTTGATGAATTCGGATAAAACGATCGTAAAATGCGGTATCACGAACACACGTTATTTTTCGCATGTAAACAGATCCAGGAGAGTACAGAGCGACAATATCGTCCAGTTTGTGGAGCTGTACTCCGTACTTCATTTGGTGATCTTCTTCGTCCGGTTTGTATCCGTACGAACTGTCTAGCAAGTAGAGACCGTCTTCTAAATTTTCATTTAAAAAACTTGGATTTTTAATGATGATTCCGACATGGCTGTACTTACTATGGCCAATATATTCTAGCATTTTTGACAGTAATGATGTTCCTCGAAAAAGTACCAAATCTCCTGTCTCCAATTCAATTTCTTTCAATAAACTTATTGACATTTATTTATTATTTATTTTAATAAATGGCGATTGAATTTCCTGGCTACGATTGGAAACCACCTGGCAAAAAATCACCTAAAGTAAAATCACCTAAAGTAAAGTCGCCCAAAGTAAAATCGCCTGGCAAAAAATCACCGAAAAAAGTAAAGTCGCCTAGAGTAAAGACCGAATCTCAACCTATTCTTACAAAACGCGTAAAGAATATGGCGAGAGAAGGCCCGCTTACAGGTTATCGTTTTTGTGCTTAAAATTTTTAAATTAAAAATTTTAATATTCAAGTAGATTGCAATCTGAATAGTTTGATGGATCTTTTACGTTACGTCCAAGTTCTTTTGTTTCGCCGTAGACTTGTACGTTACCGCATTTACAAAATCCATCATTTCGAACGATTGTATTGCACAGATGACAAAATGCTTGGTTAATGATAATGTTTGGATCACTTGACTGGATCTCTTTTTCTGGTTTGAAAATATAGTTTGTTTCGTATGGCACAAATTTCTTTTTAGGACCACTAGGACCACTTGATCCGCTTGCGCCACTAGGTCCACTTGATCCGCTTGCGCCACTTGATCCGCTTGCTCCACTTGATCCGCTTGCTCCACTTGCGCCACTCGATCCGCTTGCGCCACTCGATCCACTCGATCCGCTTGCGCCACTAGGTCCACTTGAGCCACTAGGTCCACTCGATCCGCTTGCGCCACTTGATCCGCTTGCGCCACTTGATCCGCTTGCGCCACTAGGTCCACTTGAGCCACTTGAGCCACTAGGTCCACTCGATCCGCTTGCGCCACTAGGTCCACTTGAGCCACTAGGACCGCTTGCACTCTGTTTCAATGAATTCCCCATTTTATATATTGGTGTGTTTTTAGATTGATTTTTAATTTTCTGAGTTCGGTCGGCATTGCTGTCGCACCAAATTGCACGAGTTTCGAAAAATAAAACTAGATTCTTCCGAAAAATTGCACATTTTGTGTAAGAAATTATCTGTCAGACAGGCATTAAACGTCTCATCAGACAACTCCACGCAGATGAAAAGAAACCGTGCAGCAACTTCTCCGTAATTCGGGATGCGTTGCTTCAGTTCGTCGTTCGTTACACATAATAAATTGTAGGATTCGTTTGACATTTTACTTTGATTTTTTAGTTTGTTAAAAAATCAATTTTATTTGATTAGATTGCGCAGCGCATTTGAAACGTCATGGTCGATACATATGAATTCGCCGCCCCCGCGATGAAATTGGGATTTCATCCGATTCAAATCGCCAAACCCAAAAAAACCTTGATCTGATACACACCATTTCGAATGATCTTGACTCTCTGAATATTCACGTTTTTCGTACTTTAATGTTACAATATCAACGACATTCGGATTTTTCTTTTCAATTTCGTGCCCCCTTTTCCACGTCTCTACACTCCATTTACAGGGATAACGTTGTGCGATACAATCGTAAATATCAAATACGTACTTTGGCGATTTGGCGATATGAGTCACGCTATCCGACAACACGATTGTATTGAAATGATTGAGTCGTCTAGGAAATTCCATTTTGGTGTTTTTACAGTACATATTTGCTTCCATGATGTACAATTGTTGCACGATAGATAATAATGTATCTCTATTTTGTAAAAGAGTGATATGGTAAAAAGATTGACCATAAATCAACTCGCTTTTATCGATTTCGGATATGAAATTCTTCCCAAAAACTGCCGGAAATTTGGGGACAGAATGACATAACCATGAAATGTATTTATCGTTCCACGCCACTATCCCTTTACAATGTCCTTTTGTCTGAACCGGTTCGTCGTTATAAATAATCCATTCTTCTGCATCAAAATTTTCGTAAATAGAAAGTAGCCATTTATTAATGTCACATGGAACAAAATTTTTTACCTTGCTTGAATATTCAATTCCATCTTTTCCGTGTGGAAATTTCAAGGCAATTCCTTGTTTAAGTTCGTGTGTGCAACAGTTTCCCATTTTAAATTGGCTTTTTTTTAATTTTTAAAATCCAATTTTATTTGACCGACCAATTAAGTTCAGAAAGATATTGATAAAATCAAGATACAAATTGACGCTTGAGGAAACAAAATCATCTCCAAACGGTTTATTCAGTCTGATAATGTTGATATCGTAAACGACATAAAAGCTGAATAATGTCAAACCAACATACGACCATATTTTTGTTGTAGTGTCCGACATTGGATAGAAAAATGATACTAAATTAACGATACACAGAACGGAAAGAACGGAAAATAAGATCATTCCAAACCCAGATAAATTGTAGCCAGAATAAGCTAGAATCAAACCGAGTATAAACATACTCGTAAAAACGCCGATTGTACCAAAGAGTGCTATTTTTACAGAGTCTTTATTAAAGTTTGATAACATCATTCCTGTTAAAATGGATACAACCGTAAAAAAGCCGAATTTAATGTAGATTGGAAGAGAAGACAACATGATGACTAATAACAGTACGATAATTCCAATGATTGCTATTAGTGGGGAGAGTGAACTTAAATATTTCATTGCTGTAATCGTAATGAGAAGTTGGATAATAAGCGTCAACAATATTTTTGAAATAAATGGATCAAGTTTCATTTATTTCATTTATTTAATTTAATTCGAGATTTTTACAATCAATGGAATACAATAAGATTAGTAAACATGCAATTATTGAGATGACTAAAAATCCAGGTAGGACATATGAAGGCAGCTCAACTTTACGTACAACTAGAACTAACAATATAGTCGACAATACAATGTGTACTGATGCTAAGATGATGTTCAACAACATTAAAGTGTTATGAGAAAATGGGAAAATACGCATTTATAATAATAAAAATTTTTATTTCGGACATTTCCAAAACGTATGGGTCCATTTAGAATTTTATTTATTTAATAAATGAGTGAAACTTCTACCGCTACATACACGACAGATCCAGATATACCAGAAAAAAATCCTAACCCAGTTCCAGAACAAAGAAGACCGTCTGCGCCTTCTAGAGATGAAAGTAAACAAAAAGAGGAGGATACAAGTGATAGTGAACTGGATAGTGTTAAATCTACTAGAGCATCGTTATCAAGATCTCCTATAGATAGACGGGTAAGATCAAGATCAAGATCACCTCCAAATATAATAGGAAAATTTAAACCGTCGAAAAAATCTGCAAAGAAAACCAAGAAATCGCAATCAAAGAAATCAAAAACCAAGAAATTAAAAACCAAGAAATCAAAAACCAAGAAATCAAAAACCAAGGTAAAGAATTGAAATTATTCCTAATAAATAATTTAAAAAATTTAAGAATTTCGTGACATAAAAATTGAACGTGGCTTTCTAAATCTGAACATAAAAAAAACAAACACAATCAAAATAAGAAATATAAAGTAATAATTATTAAAAAAATTTTTAACATTAGGTGAATATTTAGGTACATAAAATTCTATCGATTTACAATCAATAAATCCTCTCAATCCCATAGCTTTTAAACCATAATAATATGCTGAAAAAGGTGTAAGTTTCTTATACAATACACAATCTATACTAGCATTTTTCGTACCAGAATCGATTGATATTGAATAATTTGTTCCTTGATAAGGCTTACATTTATTATCGCATCTGTTTATTTCATCTTTACATCTTGTACAGTCTCCAACAATAACAATTTCTTCGAGTTGTTGTCCAAGTAGATTTTTTTCAGGCGAGTCACCACCTAATAAAAGAGAGTTATCTTGTAAATATAAAGATGTTATTTCAGTAATATAATTTTGTTTTTTTGGATTTGTATAGTTTCCAATAAGTATTGTAAAAATCATTTTTTTTGCAAACATTTCTACACCAAATCTTGTTTGTATGGTTATAGTATCTTGATTTATACTCATTGTCATATAAAGTGGAGTTTCAGCATTATAATAATTACATAATGATTTGTATACATCATCATCCATGTTTATTGTAATTGTAAGGGTCGTCATTTATTAAAATTAAAATTAAATATTGATTTCATTTAAATCAACCCAATTCGTTCTAACATTACCTTATTTTGTTCGTACAATGCCGTATCTTGTTTCGTTTCATGTTTGACATCGAATTCTTCTGGAAGACGCACTTTAAAGCAATCAGCGTCACCTCGTCCACATTTCTTGTTCCAAAATTCTCTGGATTGGTACATGTAATGATTGCACACAAACCAGTCTGGATTAATGTTGATACAGTGGTCAATGTTAAAATACGATGCATCTTTGAAAGCGGCGTTGTGGATGGTCAGTGCGTTAAATTCGTACTTTGAGTTTACAAAATATTTCCAATTGTCATATGTTGGCATATCTGCAATCCTTTCGGTAAAACTTGCGACGATGGATTTAGGTTGAGTATCTCCTGACGGGACAAATATGACTTGCCGAATTTGGATTTGTCCATAATGAGAAAATTTCAAGACTTCTACCAATGAAACATCTTTTGGAGAGTAAACGAATTCATCCATATCGACCATCAAAAGCCATTCTGTTTCTTTCAGATGTGGCAAAATGTACGTTGAATAAATATTGCATTGTCTGCCTAGATACTGAGGCCATGAAATATCAAATAATGTAACCAATTCTCGATCAATGTAAGGCTGTAATTTTTCCATACTTGAATCGGTTGAACCGTCATTGATCAAATAAAAATGTTCGACGCCGTGGTACAGATAATGTTCGATCCATTCAACCATTGCACCTTCTTCGTTCTTGAATATAGCTCCAACAGATAATTTGTACATTTTAATTTACAAAACTCTTTAAAATTGATTTAATTAGTTAAACAAAAAAATGAATAAAATGGATTACAGAGAAATTTCTCGGAGACGTTATATGGCCCAGAAAGAGTTAAAAGACGAAATGCAACAAAAAGAGCAAGAAAATGAGCGTGAATTGAGTCATATGTACGAATTATTGGAAAAATGGGACAATATTGGTAGTCGCTCGATTGACGATATTGAATCAATTTATTCATTATTTAGTGCGCTTTTGCCACTAACCAAAAAACACGATCTTTTTTTTTATATCGAAAAAAGAGTGATTGGATTGGTGGAATCGTTGAATGATGTATTTACCAACCGAACATTATCGAGTCACGAAATCAGGCCATTTTTTGAAATCATGAATTGTATGATAAAAGAGTCGGAATTGGATATACCAATTGAGATTATGGATACAGAAAAAGATGAAGAAATAGCGCTACAATTGGCCGAAGATTCGAAACCAGTTTGTTCGTTCACTAGTAAAATAGGCTTGAAAATGACAGAATTGAAAGATCTTGCGAGAATGCACAATTTACAAGTATCTGGTAAAAAAGAGGATTTGTGTCGCCGTTTGGCAGGACACAATCTCGTACAAATTTTATAAAATTAATTTAATTTTATAATTTGCTCTTTGCGCGCTTATTATTTGATATAGTGGGGTTTGATAACACCGGTATATTTATGTTTTGTGTCCAAACTACAGATTGCTGCATGTGTCATATCCGTCAATGACTCCAATTGTTTCAAGGTTTGTTCGACGTTATCACACCGAAGCGACCGAAACATTTCTTCGCTGATGGATAAATAAGACTCCATGATTTCACGCTCTTCTCGTTTACGCTCATTCTTTTCATGTTTGACATACAATTTCTGTTTGAACGTTTCTTCGTCGTATTTTCCGGTGAGGTAGCGTAGACGGTCTGCATCGTCATCGTTTTCGTGAATGAATTGCATCGTGACAGCACGATGGTGAGTGATGCGTTGATAGTACCCGTACATATCAGTTTGAATTTTTGCTGGAACTTTTTGCAAAAAAGCACGGATCGTGTGTATATTTGGCAAGGGTCCACATTCGCCTTGATGGACACGGTGTCTGTGGTCTACGATGTTACCGGCGCGAAGCGCTTCGAAATAGTGTGGATTGTGAACGACACCTGTTTCGACACGACCGGTGTTCCAGGAGAAGGCGGTGTGACAGCTGATACAGAACATTTGGTCGCATCCGTCGGTCTTGTAGATCCGGATTTGGCATTTGGGGCACGGTTTGGTCGATTTTTTGAGTTCGGTGATGGTTGCGACTTCATCTGGGTTGCACTTGTGCTCTTCCTCTTTTTTTTGATGACAATCTTTGCATACTGTGGTTAGACAGAGACCGCACTTGTACTTTTCGTCCAAGAATCCGCGGCAGTTCATGGGACATTTCATCACAGGAAGGCTTTTTTCTACGAGTACGACTTTTTCGTAAATTTGGCGGTGAAGGGAAATATGTTTATCGCATTTTTCGGTCAGTTCTTTTTTGATTCGTCGTTGATCTTTCACCAATTGATCTTCATTGGCGTCATTTTTTGTCAAGAGGGCTTTCAATTCATCGATATCTTTTTTGATTTTATCCAGTTTGATCATTTTTTCGGCTTCTTTTTGTAAGGGTGGTAAGTACGTCTTTTCCGAGTTGAATAAGTCAATCTCGCGCTTTTTGCGGAATTCTGTCATCCAAAAGTTCTTGGGGAAATGTTCGGTGAGAAAATCGCGCGACCAGACTTTTCGGCAGTTGGTACAATGAGGTGCTTGGATGCTTTTGTCAAGAAGATAGGTTTTTACGCATGACATGCAAGCCGTGTATTTGCATTCGGCAAAGTGACAGGTTACGCTCTTTCGAGTAGATTTATTGTACTTTTCAATGCAGATCGTGCACTCCATGTTTAAAGTTGTGTCATTTTCAATAAAAAAAATCAATTTTACGAATATAATTTCACATCTAATAAATGTGTTCTAAAATCATATTTATCTTTGTTGTGTTTGTACTGATTTTTATTTATTTTAGATACAATCATACAAAAGACAACTATACATCTGCCCAACCACCTCCCCCTTTTCAAACGGGAGTCACGACAAATATCGTTTACCCTGACGGGATGCAAGCGACTCACCGCCCGATTTTGGGTGTGGATTGTGCGAATGCCGAGTGTGATGAATACCCGTATGAATATCCGTACGGCTACCCCTATGGCTACCCGTACGGTTTTGATTCCATCTACACTGGACCTCTACAATATGGTAACGGGTACTGGAGACACGGGCATGGTGAACACGGTCACGGAGGGCACGGTCACGGAGGGCACGGAGGTGGTCATGGTGGAGGACATGGGGGTGGTCACGGTGGAGGACACGGTGGAGGACACGGTGGAGGACACGGGGGTGGTCATCGTTGATTACATGAATTTGGGAAAATGGTTTACTGGTTGAAACAAGTAAACGTTTCCTGAAAGAATCTGGTATGATTGTTCGTCTTAATCTTTACTTTTTCATATTTAAAAAAGTAAAGATTAAATTAAATGATTTTTGACGTACATTTTAAAACAATTCCGCCTCGTTTTCTTTATTTAGAAAAAACAATATTATCATGGCTTTATCAAACTGTTCCAGTTCGTAATATTATTATTACAGTTTGTAAAAAGTATAAAAATTTTCCTGATTCAGATGTATCTATTTTAAACAGATATAAAGTTCTTTCTCCAAAGATTATTATTCAGGTAGTGGAAAATGATTATGGTCCGAGTGATAAAGTGGTTGGTTCATTTAACATTACTAATCCAACTTTTACAATTATATGTGATGATGATATTTATTACAACAAAGATACAGTAATGTCTTATAAAGAAATGAATGGTAAAGATAAAGAGATTTATACACATTTTTATGATAGTAATAGAGTGGGTCATTTACAAGGAGCGGATACGTATTTGTTGACACCGTATTTTTTTGAAAAAGTCGTAGTAGATGAATATACATCTTTTTTAGAAAAATGTTTTACCGAATGCAACGATACTTTTTTTCAAGATGATTATCTGATTTCATATTTTTTAAAGAAAAAAGGATTTACGGTTACATCTGTAAAAAATCGATTGTCTTATGTACTTGTTCATTTAATAAACGAACTACATATGCATCCAGATGTAGATCGTCGAGAACAAAATACGTTAGATTATCTAAAAGATTAGTTAAAAATATTTCTTGAAATATTTTTGAAGATTGGAAGAATGGGAAATTAGTTTAACAAAATTTTTAGTTTGTTTACGCGGTCCGAATTGAAAAGAAGATCCCATCGCTTTTTCAAGTCGGACGCATCATAGAAAATTACGTTTGTTTCATTGAAGAATTCATTTAATATGCAATATTGCTTATAGTACGTCTTGATAATAATATTCGGCATCTTTTTCCCTTCAATATTCATCCATCTATTGTTTAAGATATTCATTTGGAGCTCTTTGTCCTTGACATAATTCTCCTTGAATTTATCGATTTCGGCTGGACTGAACGAAGTCTGTTTGAACATTTTCTTTTTTTAATTTTATTTAAAAAAAATCAATAATACCGTGTTGACATGAACCAATAAAAATCCGAGTCTAAAGTTTTTGCGATTTCTTGGAATGTCGGATCACCAGACTTGTATTTTTCGATGAGATCGTATATGGTGCGAATTCCAGCATCATGGAGACGTTTCCATGACCGGTAACTAATACCAGGAAGGCCGGAACGGTACTGGTTTTTCTCAAGCAAGGCATGAATTTCTTCATCTTTCAAAAGAAGAATAGTCGGAATGCAACATGTCGTATCGGTCTTGAATATGGTATGATTTTTGTACATGTTTCTTACTTTTGTTTTTACCGTATTTTAATCAATTTTAGCCATCACAAAAGAGATATCATCATGTTGTTGTACGAAAAGGGACTTGGATTTTTCGCAAAAGATTTCCAGAAGTTGTGTCTCGTCTTTCTCAATGACATTCAAGATCTCGGTGTACTTGAAACAATCAGAGACGCCGTCAGAAGCGATAAAAAGGTAAGATGGTTTTTCGACGTAAAATGTGCGCACTGAAGGTTCACAGATGACACCGTATATCGTGTAATTACGATCTCCGATTGAACGCGTGATACCGAGACTTCCTTCTGGGCATACCAGATAACAGGAACGTTCGGGGTGTACGGTGCTAAAAACGATTTGGCTGTCTGGAGATGACTTGTGAATCAATAAAAAGTCTTTGTAGGCCTTTTCTTTTTCTTTGGAAATTTGGTATTTTTCTTTGGTTTTGTCGTTTTGGTGGTCGTAATAGGCGATCGACCATTCATTTCGCAACTCTTCGATTTTTGCGTAGGTTTCGGGGTATTCGATTTTGTTTCCGTGGACATCAAAAATCGGAAAACGGGTGAAATCGTGATCGATTGTGTTGTAAGCGCAGAACGAACCGTTTGCATTGGCGCAAATACGTTTTCCTTCATCTGGATTGTCTGGATTATGAGATGTGGTGAGTTCTTGGAAGGTATCGGAAAACAAAAAGGCGGGAGAATCGCCGACATTTGCAACCGTCACGTATTTTTTTCCATCTTTTTCGCCGACGAATACGGATGTCAGTGTAGCACCTCCACATACAAATTTCTCACACTCTTTGTGAATTTGGGGAAAAGCTTCTTTGTACGCACTTTCAATTACCGACGGATCCGTATCCGGCTTGAATTCGGACATTATTTCAACGATTCTATTTGAGGCGTATTTAGCCAATCCGGAGGCGTTTCCGTGTCCATCAGCGAGTGCAGCAACGCCGTCTTTGAATGCATAATAATCTTCCATTTCATGACCAATTTTCGATTTCGAGTTTCCCTTGAACATTTTTTCCTTTCACACATTCTGTCTTTTTAAATCAATTTTAGATTTAAAAATTTTTAGCATACACACAGACACACACTTTTTAAACGCATTGTGATAGAGAAAAAGAGTCTTTGCCAAAGATGGTAAATGTGGTTTCGTTTTCTTCGATGCTCATTTTTTCAAATTTTTCAAAAATTTCTTTCTCTTCGTCTTTTTCATCTTTCCAATCGTTTTCTTCCAGACGAATGATTTCGGCAGTGTAGGCTTCCATCCATGCGAATGTTTCTCGTCGATTTGCTTCCACCCAGTTATTCAATTTTTCGGGACGAGAATGCCATGCTTCAACAACAATACCTTGTTTTTTCATGTAGGTTTCCATGCTGTCCCATGAGTGTTTGTAAGTGCACTTTGGATTATTGCAAAACTCAAACTTGCACTTGTAAGGAACGAATGTAGAGACCGAATGACAAAACGTGCATTTCGCGTTTGCACAAGGTTCGTTTTCTTTCATACTTTGACAGAACTTTGTGTTGACAAGAGCCATCTTTTCAGAGTACGGGGTGGGTGCAGGTGAGGGCGCAATGTCGTGCAAAAGACGGTATTCGTCGGAAGATAGACCGTGGTTTTTGTCGCAATCGTGGGAATTGCAAAATTCTTGGTAGAGACAGTAAGGCGGAACCCATTCTTCGTCAGAGTGGGCAAACGTGCACGATTCCTTATCGTGTTTTCCGCGGGTGCACATGCGCGTTTTCTTGGTGATTTCGGTGGTGTTTTTGGAGAGACGAGATGCTTCGGACATCACAAAACGGTATCGCGTTTCGTCGTGGAACGAGTGGGTGTGATTTGAGATCATTGCGATCCGTTTCTCTTGCGATTTCCAGTTGGAACAGAACCAGGTGAAAAGCGATTTTCGTTCTTCGCCGGCGAGTTGTTTGATACAGGCAATGTAGAAATTGCGGACACGGCAAATATCGCGAATGTCAATGAAATCCATACTTTTCTGTTTTTTTGATTTTTTGTGTTAAAAAATCAATTTTAAGGGACAAAATGTAAGGGCAAATTAATCCAATAAATTACCGATTTCAGTCAAAATCGTATTCCATTCCGTTTCGTTCATTTTGGGCAAAGGAGATGGATGCGAAGATGGACAAACAATCTGTACGATTTGTGCCGGCTGAACCAAATTTCGGTTGGACAAAACTGCCAAGGGACGACGAGGGAGGACTCGCGTGTGACGATTCTGGTTTTGGGGTTGGTTTTCTTGACCTTGGAACATTTTCTGTTCCCATTTTCAATCTTAAAATATCAATTTTAACACTTTACCACCCTGGAATTGATCTGTAAATTTGTTGAAATTTTTTATGAAATTCAAGATTGTGCGCATTATCTGTAAAAGTGGGTTCGGAATAGGATTTAAATAGAGAGAAGGTGGAGTCATCTAGATTTTTTGTGAATTCGTAGATTTGTTTTGGTTTGTCAATTTTATTTTGTGAAATCAAGATAATGTGCACATTTCTTGATGTTATTACATAAGAAGTAATATTTTTTTGTTCTAAATTGACGATACTGTAAACGATTGGATTTTGAAAGTCTTTCAGAAAAGATCTGTCAAAGTCGGACCCGAATATTTTTTTATAAAGATAAATTTGTTTGTTGATTTCTACATTCTTTCTATCATGCTCTGTTCGAGAAATTGATTCGGTATGCATTAGTTTCTTGATGTGCATGTTTTCACATGAATGAATTAAAAAATTCATTTCCATTTTATGTTGACCAATTTTTTAAATTAAATAGAATTTTCAATTTAAAAAAAAGTGAAAATAAAATGCTACGAATTTGTAAATTTCCGTATGCAAAACGTTCTTTTTCCAAATTCTCGATACACGACCCGCTTTTACTAGATCATCAATTGAGCGGAGAAGAAAGTTATATTCGAGATACAGCGAAAAAGTATGCCCAAGATTTTTTGAAACCACGTATCCTTGAATCTTATCGCAAAGAGACATTTGATCGAACAATCATGAAAGAGATGGGATCTGCTGGGTTATTGGGTCCGACTTTATTTGGAGCGTCAGAAGTTTCGTACGGTTTGATTGCTCGTGAAATTGAGCGTGTAGATAGTGGATATCGAAGTGTCATGAGCGTCCAATCTTCTTTGGTGATGTACCCTATTCACAAGTTTGGAACAGAGCAACAAAAGGAGAAATATTTACCTGGATTGGCATCTGGTGACCTTATTGGCTGTTTTGGGTTGACAGAGCCTGATCATGGTTCAGATCCAGGTGGAATGAAAACGAATGCGGTATGGAATGGGACACATTATGTACTAAACGGGTCAAAAAATTGGATTACCAATAGCCCGATTGCCGATGTGTTCATCATTTGGGCCAAAGAAAAAGGTACCATCAAAGGTTTCATTTTAGAAAGAGAAATGAAAGGCATCAGCACACCAACTATTCAAGGTAAATTATCCCTACGTGCTTCAAAAACAGGTATGATTTTTATGGAAGATGTTTGTGTACCGAAAGAAAATGTATTGACTGTAAGCGGTTTAAAAGGTCCTTTTTCATGCTTGAATAAAGCCAGATACGGAATTTCGTGGGGAGTATTAGGGGCTGCCGAAGATTGTTTCGTTCGATCGGTGGAGTATGTTTTGCAACGAAAACAGTTTTCGGCGCCTTTGGCGAGTAAGCAGTTGATTCAGATTAAATTGGCGGATATGTTGACTTTTATTACGTTTGGATTACAACAATCGTTGCGGGTAGGTAGATTGATGGATGAAGGCAATTCTACTCCGGAGATGATTTCAATGATAAAACGAAGCCATTGTATGAATGCGTTGCAAACTGCACGACAAGCAAGGGATATATTGGGTGGAAATGGAATTTCGGATGAGTACCATATTATGCGACACATGACGAATTTAGAAGCTGTGAATACGTATGAGGGTACAAACGATATTCATGGTTTGATTTTGGGGAGAGCCATTACAGGATACGGTGCGTTTTGAGAGAAACATATAAAGATTTTTATAAGACTATAAAAATCGGCATTTAAACTTGAATTATCTTGGTTTTACACCAATTGCTCGTGTTCTTTTAGTTGATATTTTACTTTACTTGCTTTCTTTTTTTTCTTTGGAGCAGACTCGACTGGTTCCACTTCAGATACGTTAGATTCTACGCTAGGTTCTACGCTAGGCTCTACGTTAGCTTGTACACCAGGATCTACGTTATGCTCTACGTTAGACTCTTTTGATTCTACGGGCTTGACAGATTCTTTATCAGTATCGGAATCACTTTCGCTATCGCTCTTGTAAGAATCTTTTTCATCTTGAGATAAAGCCTTCCAGTTTTCAGAGAGAAGGCGAGTGATTTGTCCGAGCGTAAATTCGGGATGTTGAGTCTTTACGATTTTATGGTGAGATGAGCGGTAGTTGTTCCAGGAACTTTTGATTTTAGGTTCGAGAGATTTCGACTTTTTGGGTTTCTTTTCAGTCTCTGGTTTTGTGGAATTGTATTGTTTCACTTCATTCTTCCAGATTTCAGACTTTTCTTTGGCGAGTTCACGGTAATGTTGGTAGATATCGGATTGACCGGTTTTTTCGAATTTCTCTTTTTCTGCATTCCATACATCTTTCACGATCTCAGTGACTTCAGAAGCGGCTTTTCCTTCGACATTATATTTATTACGATTCTCTGAAAAAAACAGCATGTAACTGTTCAATGCTCGTTTGGGCGCATTTGGATCCTTATTCTTCTTATTTTTCTTTTCAGTCAGTTCGGTTTCAACTTCAGATTTAAAGTTGATGATGACGTTTTTAATTTCGGGGGTGATATCAATGAGCTTGGAAAGACGATCGAGACAGTTTTGGATGGACATTTTGTGTTTTTTATAGGTTTGCAATAAAAAAATCAATTTTAATAGGAGGAGGGAAAATGGCCTGATGGATTGTAAAATTGTTTTGGGCGATATGAGCCGCAATACACGATACACAATTTTCGCGATTTTTCCATTTTGTACTTTTTACAGTATTCGATGCATTTCTTTACTTCAGCAATAGCGTCCATTTTATTTATTTTATTTTTTTAGATTGACAATTTCGCCCAATTGAATGCAATAAAGTGGTTCGTCTGAGACTACACGCAACCCGTTAGAAAATGTGACGTCCACGGTTGACACGAAAAAACCCTTGTATTCAGTTGTAAAGGATGGTTTGTCTTTTCCGTATCCGTTCGTGAATTGTACGAAAGCGTAGGTTCGTTCTTTGTTTTGGGTGTAGAGACGACTTTTCATCCATTGACTCATTTTTCGGTATTCGACGTTTTTTTCGCCGGTTTTCATGACATCAAACGGTTTCTTTGAAAGAGTGAGTTTGAGGGTAGCCATTTTGATATTTTTATTTTTAGTGTAAAAATATCAGTTTTCGGTAAATCAATTCGTTTTTCATTTTTTCAATAATCAATAGCTCTGAACATTGTTTATAATTCATACGCAAAGATTGAGGCGCATTTTTAATTTTTCGTATTAACACAAATTCAATTTTACGAGATGTAGTAGTGTTTTCTACATAGGGCTTCGTACACCCCGTCGCTACCGACTAATTGTCTTTCTTGGGAGGTGACAATTCGTTTCGAAAAACAGGCTGGAGTACCATCACCGCACTTTTTGCATAGGGCATTCAATTTTTTTACGCTTTCAGAGTGTGTAATTAGACGCACGACTTGTTCAAATGGATTCAACTGAAAATCTCCATCTAGACCACAGACGATAACAATTTTATTATCACGATTTGCTGCCATTGTGGTAAAATCGAATAGATCTTGAAAAAACTGCGCTTCCTCGATAAATATTACTTGCGCTTCTAGGTATCCTGATGTATCTACTATATCCATCAACTTTGTCATTGCAATCGCATCCATCATGTCTCGATTGTGTGTAGATATATTACCATTACTGTAACGATTATCGATATTGTGTGTAATGACAATAAGTTTCTTTTCTAGAGTCTTGTACATCATAATTTGACGCATAAATTCAGTCGTTTTGCCGCTGTACATACATCCAATAATTAATTCGATTCTACCCATTTTTGATTTTGTTTGGTATCTAGTAACAAATATCAATTTTACAGGTTACACATAAAATTGATATTTTTATGTTAAAAATGGAAAATTCAAAAATGCACATTCAGGAAATGCGTCTCAAAGCGTGGCAAGCGAACCTTGTGCAACGCGAAGCTATTCTGGAAAAGCGTGAAGCTATTCTTGAAAAGCGCGAGGCTATTCTGGCAAAACGCGAGGCCATTCTTGAAAAACGCGAGGCTATTCTTGAAAAGCACGAAACGAATCTTGAAGAAAGTAAAGCTGTTGTTGAAAAGCACGAAACGAATCTTGAAGAAAGTAAAGCTGCTGTTGAAATTCGAGAAACGAAGCTTAAACAAAATGAAACCGAACTTTCTAATCGCAAAAAAGAATTTAATCTTGTTCAAGAAGCAATTCTCAAGACAATCTCCGAACGCAAAAAAGAACTTCAAAATATCGAAAATCCGGTGCCTGATCCGTGTGACTACAAACAAATTGTAAAAACCATGTGGCAAGCTCAATTGAATGGCGCATTTGGGCTTAGTGGACTGCCTGTTTGTGACCAAGTGATTCAAGCGATGGAAGAATTGGACAAAAAAGAGCGAGTGTTGTTTATTAGTTATTCGTACTATACAGTGCGTCAAGCTCAGCCCAATGACCCATTCCAGAATCTGTCCACGTATGTTGCTCTTGATCATGTCTATGCTGTTACATTGAATGCACTCTATGTGCTTGAGTGGGCTACTGGTTATGGTGGTACTTTTGGCCAAGTGAGATTGTATGGTCTAAGCCTTCCTCCTCAAGTACGATTTCGTATGAACAAATGTGTCGACATTCCGCAACTAAATTGGAAATCGGTTGAATCATATGTAAAACATACAAATGGTATCATTCACGCTCAATGCCCTAGCACAAATATCCATATGAATATCCCGTATTTGAAATTCTAAACGTTACAAAACGGGTTGATTTCTATGAAACCAAAAAGACGATTGTTTTCAGACTTGTATAAAACTGATTATTTTATACAAAAAATAATCAATATCAAATGTTCAAAACACCTTACTATCCTTGCAGCGCCGAAGGGTTTTCTGGTATATCCATTCACGGAACAGCCAGAGGATTTTCTTATTTAAAGACGGAAGATTTTGAAATTGGAGATATTTATACTTATTTTTTTGAGATTATTATAGAAAAAGTGTTGTTTTTTGTAACTGAAAAAATCGTAATGGTAGAAAAAACTGAAAAGTTTTTGAAAGAAATTAAAGCAATCAAGAAAATTAAAAGAGAAATCAAGAAAAATAAAGATAAACTTTTGAAAGAAAAAATGAAAGACAAAATGAATGAAAAAATTGGTAATCTTGATTACGACGAATTTATTTTTGATAAGGAAATGTCGCAAACAAATTCAGAAGAGTTTGGCGTTTTTTTACACCTTTTAACATTTAAAACGCCGATTTTATAAATAAAAGCAATTCGTCAAATGAATTAAAAATTTTTATGTTATTTGATATATTATTTTTATTTATATAACCTTCATTATCTACGATACATATTGAAATTTTTGCTTTAAATTTTTTTAAAAGTAATTCACTTAAATAATTAATTTTTTCATTTGTATCAAAATTGTTTTTAACAGCGCCTTGTGTTTTATCTAATACTTTTCTAATTAAAATAATATCTTCATCTTGATTTAGTGCATCATATAATCGTTTAAATCGTCTTGTATATTTTTCATTTATTAATGGTATATTTGAAATATATTGGGTTTGAGTCTGAAAATCAGCATCATGAATGCTAACTGCTGAACATATTCTTTCCTTATCTCCTTTGCAATTATTATTAAAAATATAAGTATGCTGATTAGGTGGTTCCCATACAGGATTTAATTTCTCACATTCAGTAAATTCAAAATAATCTCCTTCGAATGTATTTATTATAAAATCAATATTTGACCATATCCAGTCAAAAGGATAATATTCGCTATTAAAATTTTTTTTAATAAAAAAACCTACATCACAATTAGAACCAATGCTAATAATTTTCATTTTAAATATAATTCGTTGTTTTTAATTCATTTTTTTAATTCAATTAATCAAATGAATTGCTTTTATTTATAAAATCGGCGTTTTAAATGTTAAAAGGTTTAAAAGAAATGGCGGATTTTTATGCAAGCAACATGATTTATTTTATGTTACATGGAAGTCAAACAAAAAAAATTGGTATTTTTAATAAAATTATTAAACAAATTTTTGGGTTTGAAAAACTTTCGTTTGAGAGTGAAGAGTGTCCAATTGAAATTAAACAAAAATACGCGTTCCTGGAAGACGTAGAGGATGTTTGCGAAATTGTCAAAAAAGGAAGAGAAATGGTTAAAGTAATAAAAGAGACACAATCATTTTCTTGGACGGAGGAGGAATTAAAGATGTTTAAAGATATTGACGAAGAATATGAATGTTTATCGAAATGAGTTTAATTTAAAATTGATTTTAACCTAAAAAAAGCGTGTAAAAACAGAAAGTGAGAAATGGAGATATTTGACGAGAAAGTTGATTTTTATTCGGACTTTGAGACGGAAAATTGTGAAGTCTACACTCTTTTGGGCGACCAAGAAAGGGGTGACCAAGAAAGTATGTTCAAGCACACGCCGACATATGGATCCATCTACTCCAATTTGTCGTATGCGTTGATTGACCACAATATTGGCGTCATTCGGAGAGTTTCGGTTGGCGACAACGACGTTTGGATTCAATGCAACAATATGGTTATGTTGGATATCGAAAACACAAAGATTTTTTATTTGGCTTGCACAAACGTGGTTGGTGGCAAGTTTTTTGGCAAACTCCATTGCTACCACACACAAGAAGATTTCGATAATGGTAGACCGCATTACTCTACGCCGTCTACAGACTCGGAATAAAATTGATTTACTATTCTAAAAAAAAGAATAGTAAAATGAGCCCGCCTAATACGTATCCTGTCAAGATGTCAGTTGCCGATTTTGAGTTGATTAAAGAAGTTTGTAGTATGTTGGAAAGTGTTCAAACGATCGATTTTGTAAAGGTGCAAAAAGTAAAAAAAATTCTGGAGGAAACCCAAATGTCGTTGGAATTAAGTAGATTGGAATTCCATAAAATTGATTTTTAACTATTCTAAAAAAGAATAGTTAAGATGAGTCCTACCTACATTCACGAGATAAATCACGATTTTGAGATCCTTGACGGTTTTTATGCTCGTCTTTTGATCAATTTGAACGGCCTTTTTGATTATGTAATTTCCAAAGGTGGAAATGGGATGACCAAACGTGAAATTTTTGACTTGATTGGAATGATTCGGTCGAATGAACAAACGAATTTATTGATTGAATTGCGAAATTGTTATTATCAGACAGGTTTTTTGGTGTTTGTTGATGATTTAAAAAATGTGTTTATTTACAATGAGGATGACGAAAAATTCTTGAGTTGGTTTGAGAATGCGTATGACGATGGACCGTCATCTAAAGATGTATACGAAAATTTCGATGTAATTTTTTAAAATTTAAATTTTTCAATATTTTATATTGAAAACTTAAAAAATTAATTTTCATACAAATGCATGCTACATTAAACCCAAGCATTAAAGGCTTTTACGATGAATTCAAATTCGGCGATATGAATTATCACAAAGGATGGTGTTTTCATGATACAATAGGCATATTATCTCTACACGTAAAATTTGGTAATGATACAATTCCTGTTGTTGTTGAAGAAAGACTAGACGTATCGTCTTTTTATAATGAAAAAATAAGTATGTGTGGATGGTCTGTAAAAACACCGAATGTAGATTGTATCTTGGTGGCATTAATCGATGGAAATGTGGTAGAAATATTTAAAAAATCCAAATGTTAATATTAACACGAAAATTCCCACATTAATAGTTGTTGATGACTTTTACGAAGATCCAGATAGTGTACGTGATTTTGCGTTAAGTAAAGAATTCAGGTACAATCCAGATTATCATAAAGGAAAACGAACAAACGAAACTTATTTATTTCCTGGAATGAAAGAACGTTTTGAAGAACTTATTGGACATAAAATTAAAGAATGGACGAAATATGGTGTTCATGGTTGTTTTCAGTATTGTACTGCTGGAGATCAGATAGTGTATCACCAAGATTTACAAGAATATGGTGGAGTTCTTTTTTTAACACCAGATGCTCCCCCTGAATGTGGTACTAAATTACTTCGTTCTAAAATAACTAAAAAAATGTGTGTAACCAAAGAAGATTATATGCAAACATTTCAGGGTGGATTTTTGGATAAAACAAAGTTTGATGAGGTGGATACAGTTGGTAATGTTTATAATCGGTTGGTATTATTTAACTCTAAAATGATTCATGCTGCATCTGAATATTTTGGAACTACGAAAGAAAACGGTAGATTGTTTCAATTGTTCTTTTTCGATTTGACATAAAATTGTATACGAAAATTTCGATGTAATTTAAGTTTTCAATTATATTGAAAACTTTTAGTGGAAAAAACTTATGGAATGTATAATTACTATTTAAAGAATGAGGTATATTAAAAATGCTTACTGATTTGGTTGATAATTCACGAACAGACAAGAACACATTGCATTCCTATTTACCTTTATACGAATCTTTATTAAAATCTAGAAAGGACTCAGCAAAGAATGTATTGGAAATAGGAATTTCTTTCGGAGGAGGAAGTATTAAACTATGGCATGATTATTTCCCCAATGCTACTGTACATGGCCTTGATATTATGAATTTGAATGATGTGTGGGACGGAATAAAGAATAATGACCGTATCCATTTAACATCAGTAGATGCATATAGTGATTCTTTTATTGATACTCTCGAAAAGAGTCAAACAAGATTTGATTTTATGTTAGATGACGGTCCACATACTTTGGAAAGTATGCAACAGTATGTGAAGCGATATTCACAACTCTTGACAGAAGATGGTATACTTATTTTAGAGGATATTCAGAACTGGGACTGGATTGATTCAATCAAACAGGCGATTCCGGCGGACTTACATCAGTACGTAAAAACATATGATTTACGAGAACAGAAAGGGAGATATGATGATATTGTGCTTACGATTGATCGTCGTGGTTGAGAATACCGTAAATGATTTGATACAAACCATTAATTTGACATAAAATTGATTTTTTACGAACAAAAAACGAAAAGAAAATGTTGACGTTGCAAAAAGTTCGCTGGCTATCAAACGACATTAAGCGATATGTGTCGGTATGGTATTCTGAAAATCAATATTCCCAAATTTGTGACATACCAAACTTTATCAAAAATTCAGACAATCTTGAAAAATCTGTAAAAAATGGCAAAATCACAGAGAAAACGGCGGAATTGTACGAGGATTGGAGTGAAACAATAGAAGAATTCGATTCATTGAATAAAACTTATTTTAAAAAGCACAAACTAAAAATGGAAGAAGTTTTTTATGATATTGAAGACATGAAAAAAGACTAAAATGGAGATTGTTATGAACTGACATAACGTGTAAAATTGATTATATCTACCTAAAAGTAGATATAAAAAATGGCTTCTCAAGAAATGTTCAAGTTGTGGAAGAAAAAATCAGAAGAATTCCAAACATTTCTACAGCGAATGGACTCTTTGAAAGAAAAAGAAATCGTAAAAATCAATTCTGTATTTGAAGAAATGGATAAAATTATGCGCGACACGATTTGTGATTTGGAAAGCGATAGCGAATTCTTGGAGTACTCTGACGGCCCCGACGAATATTGTGATTGTGGGAAACTTAAAGAATATTGCGAATGCGACTAAATCGTAAAAATGGTTCCAAGGATTTTTGGGCGAAGATGAATTAGTGATATAAAAAAAAAGAAGTAAATAAAAATGGAGATTGAAATGCAATTGTTGCCAAAACCGGAAATAATTCCAGATGAAGTGGATGATCGGTTTAGACAAATTTGGTTTGATTATTGCTTACACGAGCTATTGAAACTTTTATATTAATTTAAAGACGTCTCTACTATATAGAAACTCTAGTGGCGAAATGGATATCGCGTCCGACTTCTAATCGGAAGATTGCAGGTTCAAGTCCTGTCTAGAGTATCAATTTAATTCGATTAAATTGATAAAATTGATTTTTTTAAAGTCTGTCTAAAAGAATAAAAACATGTTACTCAAAAAGTTTGAAAAAAGTTTCCCAATGACGCCTGAAAAAAATAAAATAAAAAAATGTCCTTCTCCGCCTAAAAAAACTCGTCCCTTTTTAAAAAAGAAAATGTGTCCTTCTGCACCTAAAAAAAGTCGGCCTATAAAACAGGTTCAATTTAAACAGGTTAAACAGATTCCAAAACATAAACGATATGCCCCCAAATTGTCTCCTATTTATGAGTAACGTAAAATTGAATTTTGTTGTCTAAATAACAAAATTTAAAAGAATGAAACGTACTCTGTCTCGCCAAAAAAATGTGCAAAGAAATCTTCAAAAAGATGTGAATGAAGAAATCTCGCGTTTGTTCATGGCAAAAGAAATCCAGTCTATGGCAGTCCGAGGCCTTATTCGTGTATCTAGTGAGAAAATTGACGTATCCGACTATTTCAGAATTCGTATTAAAATGGATAAGATTCCAGAGATGGAAGAGTTTGGTCATTTCATTTTTCCTAGATACGAAGACCATCTTTCTTTTGATGTCACGATTGCTCGATCTCAAATTGATTTTTTTGAAAAAGAAACAGAAAAAACAAATGAATTACGTGCTTGATCCAGGAACTTATCACATCGGCGACGCATTCGAATTATTTGTCAAGAAATTCGAAATGGATCCTGGCGTGTATGACGCAATTGATCGTCTCAATTTGAACCACGAGGTCTTACTTGTAAAAACAGGATTTTTCGCATTGACTCCAATCAAAAAAGGTACGAATGAGCCTTATTATACGGGCTTGGTGCATACATTTAAAAATCAGGTTCAAGTTTGTCATACTGAAAAATCGATACAGATTTTCTCCAAAGACTTTTTTCTGGATATTGATACAAATGGTCGAAAAGACCTTTACTAAAATTGATTTTTTTACATAAAAAATGTAAAAAACAACAATGGACAACTTTGCTGAACTCGCTAAAATTCATTATAAATTCGCCCACGAAAAGATTTTGGGAGAAAAAGAGGAGCGTCTGAAAGAAGCATTTGGTGGATATTATTCGGGTACAAGCTGCACGTCCACTCACAAAAATGATTGCAAATGTGTTGAGCGTCTATTCAGTCGCGTAAAGGAAATCGAATTGATGTATCAAACCAGCACAGACAAAATCAAAGATCTGCGTATAAAAATCACCAAAGAATCAAAGGAGGAGATTGACGAAGAAGATGACTATGAATACGAATACGAAGAAGAAGAGGAGGAGGAGGATGAGGAAGAAGAAGAAGACGAATAGATCAAAAATTTCTAGAAACAAAAATCGATTATTTAATAAAATTAAATAATACGTCCGAGGTTGGGATTGAACCAACGACCTTGTGATTAACAGTCACACGCTACTACCGACTGAGCTACTCAGACATATAAATTCCACGTCTTTAAATAGACATTTTAAAATTCGTAAAATTGAATATTTTTAAAAAGAGAAATATTCATCAAAAATGTTAGACAAATCGCTTTTACCTCAACGCCCGAAACAGCTAGGAAATAATGTGTTTTACACGGACGTTGATCTGGAAACGATTGAAAAATCTATTGAAACATTCTGCGTCCAATTGCCGGCAGATTTTGAATTCCAGAACAAATACAAATGCCGCTATTATTCTCATTACACCGAAACAACTTTTCATATCAATATTTATGTAGATGACAAATACATCATTGAAGTGCAACGAGTTGGTGGCGATGCGTTCGGGTTCATTGACATTGTAAGGGCTGCGAGGTACTTTTTTCCGCATTTGAAGGATACAAGCAAACTGGGCAATCTAAAAAGTCTGATTTACAAACCTCCTGTCATTGAAGTAGAAGTGGATGTGACAGGAACAATCAAACACATCTTTTTTATGGCATCATCCGACTTTTGCGATGTACAATCGGAAGCGCTGACTGTTTTGGCGGATATGTCGTCTCAAAAAAAAGTGCAAGAAGAAATTTGTTCCAACGGCTTAAAATTATTGTTAGAGCGTACCAAATCTCCCGTACCTACCGTACACCGATGTGCCGTAGCAATCTTGGCAAATGTGTTTGAGTCTCATAATATCAAACAAAATGAGTTGTACCCAGAATTAAAAAGTTCAATCCAACAATTGTCGCTCGAATCTACCATCCCCCAAGTCTTACGTGATTGTGTTCGTTGTATAACTAGCATCGAAAAGATGTAAATAAAATTGATTTTGTTATTTTAGATAACAAAAAGATAAAATGTTATCGCTCACTATTTCAGATTCGAAAGATGAACAATATCGTATCCTTGAACTACTTGATGTCGGTTCAACGTCAAGTATTTTCTCGGCTATTAAAGAGGGAACACTCTTTACAATTAAAGAGTACAAACGATCGACTGACACTTGGTACGGAGTCGAAGAAGTGGAAACGTTAAATCGTTGCAAGGGGCCGCATGTACCTATCGTCTACGATTCGTGGGTATCAAATACGGGTAAATTCCGGATTGCGATGGAATACATGAATTGTAATTTGTTGAGCTTTTTACCTTTTTCGGGTAAGTATATTTCGATTGAAGAAAAGAGCGAATACGCCAAACAATTGATTGAGTCTGTTCGAGATGTGCATGATAAAAAAATTGTTCATTTTAATTTGAAACCTGAAAATATCTTATTGACCAAAAATTTAAAGTTGAAATTGATTGATTTTGAATTTGCCGAGACGTTCGAAAATGTCTATTCGAAACAATTTATGGAAGATTTTGACCATACGAGGATCGTAAAGGCCACACCTTCTTATCGACCAATCGAAGGTTTCCTTCCCACCGTCGATCCTGTATCCATCAATGAAAAAACGGATATTTGGGGAATTGGGTGTATTCTGTGGGAGATGTTATATCCGTTGCCATTGTTCAAGCCACATACATTCGCTGATGATTTTGATGAGGTAGAACAGACATTTTTGGATGGTTACGATCGTGTTAAAAATTTGGCGAAAACGGATGATCCATTTTTTAAAAAGATGTACCAGACGATATTGATGTGCATTGAAATTGAAAAGTACAATCGTCCAACTGCACAGCAATTACTAGATTTTTGGAATTCTATGTAAAATTGATTTTTTTATTGTAAAAAATAAAAAAACAAGAAATGAACGCTATGGAAATCGAGGAATTTTTCACGGAATGTGAATACGAACAGGAGTTTGAGACTGAAACTGACGCAAAGGAAAACGCAAAGTCAAAATTGGTCGATTTTATCTTGCCGAAACTGGTTTACCGGTATGGAAAGAATCGTAAAGATCAAAAAATTGGAATTCAGGCGTTGGAAGATTTGGATGAAGCCTTGGATTACATGCCAAAAGAAAAAATTTACTTGGCTCAACAACAATTGCCTAATTTGATTGAGTCAGATGGATGGTTATTTGAAACGCAAGGTCTCTTATCCGAAAAATTTCTGGAGAAAAAAATGAATAGCTATTGCCCGAATGGATGGTTCAGTGTCTACACAAACTCGGATAGTAACAATCTCTCGTGCACGATTTCTGTCAAAAAGTCGTATTAAAAGTCGTAAAAATAAAATTGATTAAAAATTTTATTTGAAAAGAACAGATAGAAAAGATGGAAGATATTGTAAATAAAATTGCAGAAGAAATGGAAAAGCAAAAGCGAATTGAAAAATTGCTTGAAAAAATTCTTGCCAAAAAACTAGAAATTGAATTATTGGAATTTGAGTTGCAATCATTGGAAGCTCCCGAGAACGGATAACATAAAATTGATTTTTAAAAAATAAAAATCAGTAAAACAAGCAATGCAAGTGATTTCCCGATCTCAAGATTTCGTTTTTCAGACGGACCTGAAAATGCAGCGTAAACGTATCAATAATACCCGTTTCTTGGCATATTTGTGTTCTCGTGTTTCGGAATCGGGGACGCTTGACGATGTCAAGGACTTTATCAAAAAAGTGAATAAAACCGGAAAGGAAATGCAATTGCTTCTGAACAAGACGCACGATGAATTCAATGGCGGGACTTTATTGCATGTGGTGTTTTATTGGAATTATGGCGAGTTGGGGTTTGAATTGTTTGAATTGTTGGTTGAACATGGAGCAGAGTATAAACTTGATGCGTATGGTCAGTACCCTTGGCAACAAAAAAATATGTTTATGGACGAAAAGACGTGTGAAAAAATTCGCAAGATTTACAAGTTGTAAACAGAAAACCAGAAATGAAATTTTTAAAAAAAAATTTCATACTATTTTGATTTATTTCTACCATATTTACAATATTGTTTTTGCGAAAACCCTTTCGGGGATTTACAATTGATACTTTTTTTATATTTCTTACTCCATTTTCTAGACTTTTTACTTTTACTTTTACTCTTACTTTTAAACGCTTCTTTGATTGGAGCGGAAGATTGATCTCCCACTATTACCAAAACATCTGGACGTGTCGAATGGTTGCGAAATTCATTAAAATGATCAACATATTCTTCAAATTGATCTCCGATCCTATTCCCTGATAAATCAAGTATTGCTAATCTAGTATTTACTCTCAAAGAATCAACCAAATCTCTTCCGCTACTTCCTACATTATTATTGGATAAATCAAGATTCTTTAACGTGTCATTTGTTAAAAGAGAATCAGCCAATAGTCTCCCTCCTGTCTGTCTGATTCCACAATCGGAAACATCAAGCATTAATAAAGAAGTATTTACTTTCAAAACATCGGCCAAGATTTTTGATCCTTTTTCTCCTACATTATTTTCACCGATAGATAGTGCAGTCAAAGATGAATCTCTTAAAGCTTCTATAAAAAAACACATTTTATCTGTTTTAATGTTATTACCAGAAATGCCGAGCGTTTGTAAATTCTTGTTTGTTTGGATAGCATCGGCCAAAAATTTTATTCCATGTGATATATTATTGTAAGACATATCAAGTTTCACTAACGATTTGTTAAAAAGCAAGCTCGTAGCCAAATGTTGGCAATTTCTTATATTGTTTTCAGGAAGAACAAGCACTTTTAATGTCTCATTTGTTTTTAGACTTTCGGCCAAAGACCTAGACCCATCTTCTCCTATACGATTACGCGAAAGATCCAATACGATTAAACTTTTGTTTTTCAGTAAAGCCATCGCTAAAGCGGTAGCACCTGAATCTTCTATCCGGTTTCGTGCAAGATAAAGTGCTTTTATTACACTATCCGCAGCCAGTTCACGAGCGAATGTTTCAACACCTTGATTGGTTGTTTGGTCGTTGAGATTGACAATATCCATTTATTATATGATTTTTTTACCTTTGTTTTTTTAACGCATTTACACATAAAATTGATTTTTTATCGTAAAAACTAGAAAAACCAAAAAGTCAACAACAAACCAAATGTCTACCCAAGCCTGTCTTGATCGCCTCGTCCAACTCGGTGTCAACATCACCCCCGAGATCGAAAAAGCAATCAACGACTTTAAGGCTGAAATTGAATCCCAGGCAAAGAAGGAAAAGAAGGAAAAGAAGGAGAAGACGGAAAAGAAGGAAAAGAACCCGAATGCGCCAAAGAAAACCAATTGTTTCTTGTTGTATTCAAATGAAAATCGCAAAAAAATCAAGGAACAGAATCCCGACATGACTCCCGCCGAAATTACTTCTCGTCTCGCTTCCGAATGGAACCTTGAGAAGAAAAATGACTCTGAAATCTACAAGAAATATTGTGAAATTTCGAAACAAAAATCGGAAAACTGGAAAGAAGACATGAAAATCTACAACGAAAACCCTGAAAATCAAGTAACGGAAAAGACAGAAAAGAAAGAAAAGAAGGAGAAGAAGGAAAAAGTTACAAAGGTAAAGTCCGCGTGGAACAATTTCCGCGCGTCTCAATTTAAAACCGTGAAAAGCGAAAATCCGGAAGTTTCGATCGGAAAGATCACCAGTATCTTGGCCGAAAAATGGAAGGCGCTTGACACCAAGGAAAAGGAAAATTACAACAGCGAAGTCGAACACTCTGAATCCGAATCCGAAGCGGATACCGTACCCCCTAAAATCGAAAAAGTAAAGACCAAGAAGTCCAAGAAAGTTGAAGTAGAGGCAAAGGAAGTCGCCGAACCTGAAGTCGCAAAGGAAGTCGCCGAACCCGAAGTCGCAAAGGAAGTCGCCGAACCTGAAGTCGCAAAAGAAGTCGCCGAATCCAAAGTTGAAGTCGAACAAGTTAAGAAGGTAAAGAAAGTAAAGAAGGTACAGCCTGTCGAAGTCTCTGAACCCGAAGTCGAGGTCGAACAGATAAAGGTCAAGAAGGTAAAGAAGGTCCAGCCTGTCGAAGTCTCTGAACCTGAAGTCAAGGTTGAACAAGTCAAGAAGGTCAAGAAAGCGGAGACTGTCTCTGATTCTGAAGCCGAGACCAAGAAAGTCGAGACCAAGGTTGTAAAGGGCAAGAAGGTAAAGAAGGTCGAGAAGGTTGAGAAAGTCGAGGTCGCGCAAGACGAAGAGGATGAAGAAATCCCCCCGCTTCTCAAATAATCTAAATCCCCTATGGTCAACTCCAATCCAATAACAAGACAAGTATAAAGGCGTGTTGAATTTTTTATTGTAGATCAATAATGGTACTCAACAATTATCTGTTTGTAGTGGGATTGATCTTACAAAAGAACATCAAAATTTTTGTGATATTATGCCAACCATAAGAAAACAACATGAAAAAATAAATACAGAAACTAGTGGATGGAATTTGTATTTACGACCAAAATGGAAACCTACAAAAAGCACCCTCATCATATTGATGAATATATAAAGAAAACAGGAAAAGACTAGCTTTACCCCTACGGATTACGACCCTTAAAACCATGCTTTGGTGTCTTGTAATCCTCTCCATATCGAAATACTAGCGTTTCATGAACATGTTCAGGAACCTTTACATACCGATCTATCTTTCTCCAATGCATCAATACTGGAACGCCGATCAGATCATATGACACATTAGAGGTATCACCAGTAGATCCGATGTAGATTCGATTTAGATCATCTCGTTTATTGATATACATGTCGGTATATAGGCCTTTTTTGTATACTCGGTATGCACTCCATTCTTCCCGTTTGAAAAAATAACCCTTTGATTCAAAATCCCCTTTTGCCTTTGCCATTTTTAGATGTAATGTTGGCGAATCTACCAGTACGACATCCACGTCCGAATCACCTAGAATGATATCGTCTTCCCGCACGATACCTAATAATGTTCCAAAATCTACCCAATACTCGATCTTGTATTTATTTAGGGTATCAATGACATCTTTTGCCATACATCTTAGTCTGTATCGTATGATGTATTTACTATAATACCAACACAACAGAATAAAGCATATGATGCTAACGGTTATTATAAGGAGTTTACCCATTTATAATATAATTTATTTTAGTGTATCACAAAATGTTCCAACTTTATACATGTCTTCCATTCCAATAAAGTCTCCCCTATAAAATCGATTATTTTCAGAAAAAAATAGAAAACAACAGAAATGGAGGAGGAATTGATCGAGTGTGAGCTGGTGAATACGTTCAAATTGGTTCCTTATTTGTTCACTCAATGCCCCGATCTTTACAAATTAATCAATGACGTCGACCAAAATCTCACCGTCCGTCAAATCGTTGCCGAATTAAAAGGTCGTTTTATCACCATCAAAGGACACATCCAAAGCGGTAAAACAAAATTCATGATTTGTTCCAGTCTATTATTTCTTTTGGCGGGATACTCCGTCATTATCGTTCTACGCAACAACAAAGCCGACCAAGAACAAATTTACGAAAGGTTGGTATTATTTGAAAAGGAAATACAAAGTCAGAAAAGTGCCACAAAATTAAAAATATGCAAAACGTCAACCGAAAAAATAAGAGTTGATAAAGCTCGAATTTATCTGACGTTGGGTAATGGAAGCTCCACGTTAAAAATATTGGACGGGTTTAAAGATTCCAACGAAAAGTATGTCATGTTCATTGATGAAGTAGATTACGTCGATTCCGGAGAAGGCACGCGAAAGAATGACGTTATCCCAAAGCTCAAGGAAAACGCTCATTGTGTCTTTGGTGTATCCGCTACAATCATGGACCCGCTCGGAAAAGAACAAATATTCCCAAATGACATTATTTTACTCTCTTTATCTCCTCATTACAAAGGAATCACGTCAATACAAGTATGTGAAATTGACGAGGAATTGAAGCACGTATACACGACAAAGACTGGAGATGATTTGTTTGAGAATGACGGTGGATTGAAAAAATTCGTTCGCACCTTTTCTATCCAAAAACCGTTTGTTTTCGCTGACGGGTTTACCCACCCAAACATTTGTCTCGTGAATATTTGCCGAACAAAGGATCCTACCATCAACGCGCAACAAAAATTGGCGCGCAAATATCCAGAGATGTTCATCATCGTGTTCAACGGCGACGGTATCACTTACGCCTACAAGAACGAAACGGTAGAGTACGTCGGAACCATTTCGTCCTTATTGCAAACTGTTAAGAATACAAACACGTTTCCAAACATCCTTATCTTTTCGGGAGATTTGGCTGGACGCGGAATTTCATTCACTAGTTCCGATTTCAAATGGCATCTCACTAGCATGCGGCTACTCGTCGCGGACCAATGCGACGAACCTGAACTCATCCAACGTGTTCGTTTGTGCGGCGTTTACAACGACGATGTCCCCTTGACATTGTACAGCACGTATTCGATTTTAAGTGATCTGAAAAAGGCATACTTTCGACAAGAAGAAATCATTTGTGCCTTGAAAAAATCAAAGCAGTTCATTTGCAGAGATTTGATCGAATCGATTGCTATCACGAAAGAGAAGTTCACGAGACGGTGTCCTATCAAAGACAAAAAAGGAGCCGATTTTCATTTTAAAAAAGTCGATAACGAGACCGGCTGGAAAATGGCGGTTTACAAATCATCTCTTTTACCACCGGATCAGGCGTACGAATTGTACGGCGTGAATGTGCCCACGCAAGAAGAGCGTGATGAGTACGAGGAAGAGTATGAATCGTCCGATGAAGAAGATGAGAATATGATTGTGAAAGAATTTATCGTGAATCCGAAATATATCGCGATTTACGAATCGATAGTAACCTACCTGAAGAGATTTCCAGACAAATGGGTCTCGCGTGGAAATGTGCGAGAGGCGTGCCGAGATACGATCCAAGATGCACGTGAACTCGGGCAATTGCAAGGGAGATACTCTGCAGTACACGAAAACGAACAAAATGTGATTTTATGGCGTAAAGTTGGACGCGAGTACGAATACAAATTATAAAAGTGATTTTTTATTTTTAAAACTAGAAAAAACAAAAATGGATAAAATCGAGAATAAGAAGCGCAAATTTGATGACGTGTCGGATGAAGTGGTCGACTTTATCGATTTCATTAAATATCTGATGGACAAGTCTATGAGTCTCGAAGAAATCACGTCGGAAGTGCTCGTTCGAAACAATATATTTGACACGGAAGAAGAATGCACACATTTTGTCCAGTTTGTAGTAAAGCGTTTAGAGTAATTTTAGAATTTGCAATTTTCTATAAAAAAAATAGAAAATTAGACATTCAACAAAACACATAATTCGTGGATGAAATCCTGATTGTAATTTAAATCGTCAAAATTCAAGAGTTCCATGTAAAACATTTGGGCTCTCATTGTATCATCAATCAATTTCTCTCGTCTTGAACGGTCATCTGACGATAGTCGTTCTCGTTCCTTATCGATTTTTACGATCACTTTATCATAAATCTCTTTTGTTATCATCTCTGTCGGAAGTTTCAATTTTTCGCATAAAGCTCTTGCTTCTTTGAATATTTTTATGATTGGTACGACAAAAATAAAAAAGCGCTCAATAAACATAGAAAAGATCAACGAAGATATGAAGAAAGTCATGAACAAAACTCTATGCCAAGCGAACCTGGTCGTCGTGTATCAGTTATAAGTGAACAAGAATTAAAAGACGCTGAATTATTATTAGGTCTAAAAAGAAAAAGTATGTTTCGAAGACGTCTTCTAAAGAAAAAGAAATCAAAATCCAAGAAATCTAAATAAAAATCTATTAATAAATGTTTGTAAAGTCAATTTTTGATCCTATTAATAAATTAGAAGGGCCTGTATCTGTAAATTTAATGATTCCAAACAATCCATCATTTCCAACCATCATTTTATTTGGCGATGTGCATATCGGAAATCAAAAATGTAAAGATAGTTTCAGTTTGTATACAGGTCGAAATTCATTTTGGGAAATGGGCGTCCACCTATTCTCGCTGCCGTAAGATAAATTCGATAAATTATACATTTATTATATAATTTATTTTTTTATAGTCTTTTTAGACTTTTTAGATTTCTTTTTGGATTTCTTCGATTTCTTCGTTTTGGATTTCGATTTGAATGCTGGCATTACTGCTATCTCTAATAATTGACGAATCGTGCGCGCGGACGACGACGTCTCGTAATCTTGTCTGCTTGCTATATCCAACGGAGTTTCGCCACGTGCACTTTGTACATTCGGATCAGCACCATGTCTTAATAATAACTCGACCAATTCAGGTTTTTTATACAGTACAGCAAAATGCATCGGAGTTTCACCACGTGCATTTTGTACATTTGGATTAGCTCCATGTCTTAATAATAATTCGACTATTTTAGGTTTATCTATCGCATTTAGAATTGAGACAGTAGCGCCACTTTCTAATAATATGGTAACAATATTCTCAATTTGGAAATGGTAACTTTTTCTTAATACTTTTTCCAATGGTGAATAGCCAGAAGAATCTACCCCATTTACATCAGCTCCACTTCTTAATAATCCAACCAGAAAATGTTCCACATCTGTAGGAAAAGTATCAATTAAAAAATTGAGTGGCGAGATACCACGACGATTTACTCCATTTGGATCAGCGCCCGATGCCAATAGATTGTTAAATAAACAAAGATCTCCTTTACTTATTGCCTGAAATAATTCGGCATTTTGTTCGCGTCTTGATAATTCCGCTCGCGCCATTTATTATTATAAAAATATTCGTTATCAAATATTTTCAAATATTTTCAATTCCTCCTCCGTCCAAACAAATGATTGCGTCTTTTTTATTTTTTCAACCACTTCTTTTCCTTCCAAAACTCCTTCCAAAACTTCATTCGAAACATCCACTTCTATCTCTATCTCAAACGACAGTTTTTCAAACCCAAAAATTTGTTTGATAATTTTATTAAAGATACCCGCGCGCGTGATTTGACTTTTTGACATAAAATAAATCATGTTGCTTGCATAAAAATCCGCCATTTCTTTTAAATGTCTTCTTTTAGATTTCCGCGCAGATCTAAAATTTTGAATTTCTTTCTTGACGTATCTGTACAACAAATCAACATTTTATCATCTGGTGTCTTTATCACTTTTTCCAGAAAAAAATTCGCGAGCCTTTTTTGTCCACCAAAGAAATCTCGTTCTGTATAATGTTCACGCATGGTCTCTTCTAATTTCTTTGGTTCTAAATTATCAAGAGTAAAAGTGGATGACAATTGGTTTCTGACATTGATTGTATTGTTTGTCGTAGGTTTATTACTTCCTTCACGGGCAATCGTCTGGATAAACGTATCACATTGAGATATTTTCATCTCAAGTTTATTGATCGTTTTTTCATATTGCTGTTTAAGTTCTTCGTGTTGTTTAATTAATTCTTTGTGTAGTACTTTTAATTCAGTATGCTTAATAGAAATGTCTTTATTTTCATCAATACTTTTTTGAAGTTCACAAATTATCAAATCTTTTTTATATAATTCTTCTTTATGCTTTTTAGTCAATGTTTCT